>JACDJB010000079.1_pt1 | contig 137386 bp, 142 predicted proteins | sample 7454121 | NCBI WGS metagenome assembly JACDJB01 (sample SAMN14253290, study PRJNA609438) | sludge metagenome | isolation source: sludge after 25d culture with pyrite | collected 2018-12-20
AGCACCCCTACCGCCTGACCCACACCACCGCAAACCGCTTCACAACCCCGCTTCGCGCTCTGAACACTGCGGGTTAACCCCAGTGCCTGAACTGCGAAGAACCGAACTATAGCACGCATTTTTAACACCGTGCAAGCGGGAGAGGCGACGCGCTGAAACAAGGGCCTGCGACTTAGGCCGGGGCGGGCAGATCGAAGCGCAATTCAGGGTCGAACGGATAGACCGGACGCCGCAGTTTGCGATACGGGAACAGGCCGTAATTGGAGCTGGTGACGCCGTCGCTGTCGCACTCGACGAAGGCGCGCGCAATGGGGAAAAAGACTGGACGGCAATACATGCGCGACTTCAGCAGGACGAAGCGCTTGCGGCGCACATCGAGGCCCATGCAGGTGAATACCCCGACATCCCAGGGCTCCTGCGTGCGTTCGGTGATCACGATGTCCACGCCGTCCACGGCAAACAACACGCTGCGCCCCATGCTGCAGGTCATGCCGCGATAGGTGGGCCCGGTCACGACGAATTCCCCCTTGCCCAGGCGCACGACCTTGCCGGTCAGCGTGACCGGCGTCTTGGTCACGCCAATGGCCACCAGGGGCCGTTTGTTGCCGACGGGCAGGGTGACGGTAGCGCCCTCTCCGGCCGCGAACAGCTGCGCGACAGCCTGCGGGTCGCACAGGGGCCCGAAGGCAATATCGGTGAGCCCCTGCGCCAGGGCTTCCTGCAACACGTCCATGGTGTCGCAAGTGCCGCCCGCCGTGCAATTGTCACTGTGGTCGAGCAGCAGCACCGGGCCTTCGGGATCGCCGCAGGCGGATGCGGGCGGCACCGGGCCATCCGCCATGGCGCGGGCGCGCGCGATGGACTCGGCCAGGGGTTCGCTGGTGTAGATGAACTCCGCGCGGTTTTCCCAGATTTGCCGCGCCAGGCGGTCGGCGCCCGCCTGGGCGCTGCGCTGATCCTGAGCCACGACGAGCACGCTGATGCAGGGCGCGGGGATGTCGGCCAGGGAAAAGCCGGCCATGACCGTCACTGCGTGGATACCGTCTTGCCCTTCCATGGCGCGCGCCGTATCGACCGCCACTTTCATGGCCGAGGCATCGGTGGCGCTCTTGAGCGTATGCGTGAGCAGCGGCAGCTGCCGCCAGGCCAGTGCTGTCGTGATGCGCCCCTCGCGCCAGGCTTCGTAGATCGTGCCGGCCAGATGACCCGATTCGGCCATGTCGATATGGGGGTAAGTTTTGAAGCCGGTCATGATGTCGGCGTTGTCCACCATTTTCTGCGTCACGTTGCCGTGCAGGTCCAGCGACACCACGATCGGCACGCCCGGGCACTGCGCGCGCAGGCGGGCGAGCAGATCGCCTTCGCCGTCATCGGTGTTTTCCGCCACCATGGCGCCATGCAGATCGAGCAGCAAAACGTCGCAGCCCATGGCGGCATCGAGAATCGTCTCGCACATGCTGTCATAGGCCGCGGCAGCGACCGGGCCGCTGGGGTTGGCCGTGGCCGACAGGGGTGTGACGATTTGCGCGCCCCATTTTTCCGCCAGATCGATGAAGGCGCCCATGGCGGTTGCCGCCCCCTTGTTGGCACGCCAGGCGCCCTCACCATAGTCCGGCCCGTCGATGCCGAACGCGGACAGCGGTGTGGGCACGGGCGAAAAGGTGTTGGTTTCGTGATTCATGCGGGCAATCAATACTTTCATCTGGGCCCCTGTTCCTGGATTGCGGGTGAACGTCGTGAATCGATCCATGGTACGCGCAAACTGTGCCCGCACTCAAGCGCCTGAATCCAGGCCGATCGCCTACAATACGGCCTTTAATCCCGTACGCAGGATGGCCTGCACGGGTGAACCGCGCTTCGCCATGCACTCCCTGATTTCCTATCTTGCCGCTACCCTGCCGCGCAGTTGGCGCATGTTCATGGCGATCGCCAGGATCATGGTTCCCGTGATGATCATCGTGCGGCTGGCCCAGCAGAGCGGGCTGGTGCACGCGCTGGGTGAATGGCTCAGTCCGGCCATGGCCCTGCTGAACCTCCCGGCGGAAGCGGCCATCATCTGGGCCACGGCCATACTGACCGGCGTCTACGGCGGGCTCGCCTCGCTCGCCAGCCTGGCAGGCACGCTGGACATCACCAGCGCGCAGCTCAGCGCCCTGTCGGCCATGATGCTGATCGCACACAACATTCCGGTCGAGCAGTCCATCGTGCGCAAGGCGGGCGCCAGCTTCATGCTCACGACGCTGCTGCGCATCGGCACGGGCGCACTCTATGGCGCGCTGGTGGCCTGGACCTGCCACCTCGGCGGCTGGATGGCGGAACCGGTCAACCTGGACTGGTTGCGTGGCTCCGAATACATTGCCGAGACGGGCGCCGGCGCGCTGTGGGCCTGGGTGCAGTCCACGGCGTTTTCCCTCATGCTCACCTACGGCGTCCTGCTGGGCCTGGTGTTCACGCTGGATGCCCTGGAGCGGCTCGGCATCACGCAACGCATCACGCGGGCGATCACGCCGGTGCTGCGCCTCTCGGGCCTGAACACGCAGGCCGCGCCCGTGACCACCGTGGGCGTGCTGCTGGGCCTGAGCTATGGCGGCGCGCTCATCATCGAAGAAGCGGACCGGCTGGGCTTTTCCGCCCGCACGCGCCTTCTGGCCCTGTCCTGGCTCTCGCTCTCGCACTCGCTCATCGAAGACACCCTGCTGTTCCTGGCGCTGGGCGCGAACGGCTGGATCATCCTGGCCGGTCGCCTGGCGCTGACCCTGGCCATCATCGCCCTGATGGCGCGCTGGACGCTAGGCATGGACGCGGTACCCGCCGCAGCGGCTGCGTCGGCAGCGGGGTCGTGCGAGGCGCAGGCGCGCCGCTGAATCGGGCGCGCCGGGCCGCTTAGGACAGCAGCGGCGCGAACCCCTCGCGCAGCTTGGCCAGCTTGGGCGCGATGATGATGCGGCAATAGGCCTGGTTCGGATTGCGGCGATAGTAATCGCGGTGCCCCGCTTCGGCGGGCCAGAATGGCGCCGCCGGGCGCAGTTGCGTTACTACCGGCTTGCCCAGCGCCTGTTCTACTTCGGCCATGACCTTGCGCGCCGTCTCGGACTGCGCGGGCGACGCAGGGAAAATTGTGGACGCATACTGCGGACCGATATCGCCCCCCTGGCGATCCACGGTGGTGGGATCGTGGGTCGCGAAAAACACCCGCAGCAATTGTTCCAGTGGCAGAAGCGCGGGATCGAACACGACCTGGACCGCTTCCACATGCCCGGTGTCGCCCCGGCAGACCTGGGCATACTGGGGCTTTTCCACATGACCGCCGCAATAACCGGGCGTGACCCGTTGCACGCCGCGCAGGCCCTGGAGCACGGACTCCGTGCACCAGAAGCAGCCGCCGCCCAGCACGATGGTGTCAAGGTTTTCCGATGCCACGCCAATACCTCCACAAACGCTCAGGGTTTCCCCGTTTCTGCGGCATCCGCCAGCGACAGGATCCAGGCTGCCAGCGCGCGCGCATCGGCCGGGTCCACCCCCGTCTGGGCCGGCATGGGCACCGCGCCCCACTTCTGCCGGCTCCCTTGACGAATGACGTCGGCCAGGTATTGCGTCGCGCCCGGACTGTCGGCATAGCGCTGCGCGATGGCGGCAAACGATGGGCCTACCCGCTTCTTGTCGACCTGATGGCAGGCCAGGCATTGCCGGTGCTGATCCGGCGCCGCTAGCGTCTGTGCTGCCACCGGCGCAGCGCACAGCGCCAGCACCAGTGCACCTGGCCACAGACTCCTGCAAAGAATATCACGCATCTGCCCTTGCTCCCTTTCAACACGGCAAACCGGCCGGCGGCATGGCCCGGCCCACCCGGTTTATAGTACGCTGAGCACGGGCCGGCAAGCCCCGCCGCCGCCCACCCTGTAACCCTCCACACGCCACGCCATGCTCCACCATCCGCAATTCAATCCCGTCGCCCTGCAGATCGGGCCAGTGGCCATACACTGGTACGGGCTGATGTATCTCGTGGGCTTCGCCCTGGTCTGGCTGCTCGGCCGCCGGCGCATCCGCCAGGGCAACAGCGTGCTGGACCTGCGCGGCCTCGAAGACATGATCTTCTACTGCGTGCTGGGCGTGGTGCTGGGTGGGCGCCTGGGCTATGTCCTGTTCTACCAGCCTGGACAATACCTCAGCCATCCCTGGATGATTCTGCAGGTCTGGGAAGGCGGCATGTCCTTCCACGGCGGCCTGGTCGGGGTACTGGTCGCGCTGTGGCTGTTCGCCCGCAAGCAGGGCCGCCCTTTCCTGGAAATCAGCGATTTCATCGCGCCACTCATCCCGCCGGGCCTGGCCGCCGGCCGGCTGGGCAACTTCATCAATGGCGAGCTGTGGGGCCGCCCGAGCGATCTGCCCTGGGCCATGGTGTTCCCGCAAAGCGGCGACGGGCTGGCACGCCATCCTTCGCAACTCTATGAGATGGCGCTCGAAGGCGTGCTCTTGTTCGTGCTGCTGTGGTGGTTTTCATCCCGCCCGCGGCCCATGGGGCAAGTCAGCGGCCTGTTTCTGGCAGGCTACGGCGCATTCCGGTTCCTGCTGGAATTCACGCGTGAACCCGACAGCTTCCTGGGCCTGCTGGCGGGCGGCCTGTCCATGGGTCAGCTCTTGTCGCTGCCCATGATCATGGCCGGGGTGTGGCTTTATCGTCGCGCAGCAGCCACACGCTGCCCTGCACCGAAACCGTAACCATTTCAGTGCCGCCTTCCAGCGGCACGCTGTCGGCCGCCTTGAACTGGATGGCCTGGGCTTGCATGGCGCGCGGCGCCATCTCGAACTGCGCGCCGGAACCGCCCAGTTCAACGCTGCGCAATCGGTAACCGTCATAACCCAGGGCCAGGGCCAGCGCCTGCGCGCGCGCCTGGAATGCCTCGGCGGCCTGCGTCAGCAAGGCCTGCTCTTCGAGGGCGCGCTGGCGCGCCGACACGAAAAAAGACACCGAGGTGATGGCCATGCCGTCACCCAGGCTGGCTGCCAGGCGCGAGGCCGCGTCGAAATCCGTGGATTCCAGATGGATCTCGCCCAGGCCGCGCCAATCGGAGACGCGGCCTTCACGATCATTCATCGGCCAGATGCGAGTGTTGCCACTGGTCACCTTGACGGTGGTCTGCGCTTTGGCGCGCGCCATGGCGCGCTGCAGCGTGGCGGCCAGCGTTTCGGACACCGTGTCGCGCGAGGCATCGGCAAGCTCGGCCGCCAGTGTGATGCGCACGGTATCCTGCGCCACTTCGGCGACCGCCTGGGCCTGCAGGCTGGCGCGGGGCGATGTTTCCGATGCACGCGGCCCGTGGGCCTGCGCCGGCACCAGAGCGAGGATACCCGCGCACAACAAAAGGCTGGAAAGAAAACGGGACAGAGGCATGACGGTTCACTTGCTTGGAAATCGAAAAAGCCGGAACCACCCCACGGCAGTTCCGGCCACCCATAAAAGCCCCGCCTGTGCCGTCTAGGCCGGCATCCTGGAACCGAGGGTTCAAGGTGGTCGCCCTCAATCGGGTTTCGGGTTCCCGTCAGGGATCACGCCCGCCCGAAAATCCGGCAACCGATGCCATATGCATTGGTTCAAGGAATATTGGCCACGTCTCGAACACGGCAGGGACTGACCTGCAAGGCAAGGCACGGTGCCTTGCCATGACAACCACAGCGCATCACGTCTGGGCCGACGCCGGATCCGACACCTGATCGAGCAGACGGTGCATGTTGTCCAGCCGACTTTTGACATCGCCCAGCACCACATTGCCCAAAGGCCCGTCTGGTGCCCGCGTCGACAGCAGCTCGACCGCTGTCTGGACGGCCGCCATGACGGCGATGCGTTCATTGCCGCTCAGTTTACCAGACGCCTTGATCGCCTGCATGCGCTGATCGACCATGCGGATCGCGGAAAGCAGGCTTTCCTTCTGGTCTGCTTCGCAGCTGAGGGAATACTCGCGCCCCAGAATACTGACATCGATGCGTTCCATACGGCATCACTCCTGCGGTGCGCCGGGCAGGCGCACCAGTAGCGAATCGATCTGCGCACAGGCCTGCTGGGAGGCCTGGCGCAACTGCTCGCCGACGCGCTGGCTGGCCGTGAGGCGCGATTCGAGCGTGGCGCAATGCCCCTTGTACTGATCCAGCTCGAGCAGGAACTGCTGGCGCTGGGCCTCGCCCTGGTGCTGCATGCCCGCCAGCGCCTGCTCGCCTTCGACGACGCGCCGTTCGAGCGCCGCGACGGCTTCCTCGCGCTGCTGCAAGGCGTTGGCCAACTGGCGGCGTTCTTCTTCCAGCTGGCGCACTTGCGCCTGAGCGGCCGCATGCGCTTCCTGCAGCTTGCGCATGAGGGCGACCGTCTGCTCGATTCGGGCTGCGAGAAAATCCAGATCATCCAACATGGGCAGTCATCGGTATTGCGGAATGGGTATCGGGCATGGCGCAGTGCGGCGCGACACCCCGCATGGCGCCCGCGACCATGAAGCCCTAATCATAACCTCAGCACGGCGCCTTGGTGCAACAGGCGTTGCGTGACCGGCTGCGGCCCGGCGCCATTTGGGATAACCTCTAGGGTTCATCAACCCCAGCATGCTATGGAGAATCGAATCATGTCTTCCGTCGGTGAAAAAAATTACGCGACCGTGCCCCCACTGAAACTGGCTTTCCTGGGCCTCGGGGTCATGGGCTACCCCATGGCGGGCCATCTGCGTCGCGCTGGCCACGAGGTGACGGTCTACAACCGGACCGCCGCCAAAGCGGCCCAATGGCAGCAGGAGTTCGGCGGCCAGACCGGCGCCACGCCTGCCGAAGCCGCCCAGGGGGCAGACATCGTCTTTTGTTGTGTCGGCAACGACCATGACCTGCGCGCCGTCGTTCTGGGCGACACGGGCGCGCTGGCCGGCATGAAAGCCGGCGCCCTTTTCGTGGACCACACGACGGCCTCGGCCGAAGTGGCGCGGGAACTGTGGCAGGCGGCAGCGGACAAGGGCGTGGGCTTCGTGGATGCGCCCGTTTCGGGCGGCCAGGGCGGTGCCGTGAACGGCGTGTTGACCGTCATGTGCGGCGGCAAGCAGGCTGATTTCGACCGCATGCAACCCATCGCCGCGGCCTTCGCGCAGGCCGTGACGCTGCTGGGCGAACCCGGTGCTGGCCAGCTGTGCAAAATGGTCAACCAGATCTGCATCGCCGGCCTGGTTCAGGGGCTTTCGGAAGGCATCGCCTTCGGCCAGGCCGCCGGCCTGGACATGAAGCGGGTACTGGGCGTGATCAGCAAGGGTGCCGCGCAAAGCTGGCAGATGGAAAACCGTGGCCACACCATGGTGGATGATCAGTTCGAGTTCGGCTTTGCCGTGGACTGGATGCGCAAGGATCTGGGGCTGGCCATGGCCGAAGCGCACCGCAACGGCGCACGCCTGCCGGTCACGGCCCTGGTTGACCAATTCTACGGCGACGTGCAGCAGATGGGCGGCCGGCGCTGGGATACCTCCAGCCTGATCAAGCGCCTGGGCAAGGCCTGAACCTTGCCCGCCACGGCATCAGGTTTGCCGGCGCGCTTCGGCGCGCCGGGCCGCCTCTGCCCGCGGCGCAGCGCGATGGCGCAGATAGCGCGCCTCGCGATTGCGCCGGAACAGGATGTGCGCCAGCTCATCCAGCGCCTGCGCGTACACTTCGCGCTTGAATTCGATGACGGTATCCAGCGGAACCCAATAGTGGCTCCAGCGCCAGGCATCGAACTCGGGATGCCCGCTTGCGCGCAGGCTGACGTCGGTGTCCCGCCCCATCATGCGCAGCAGAAACCAGATCTGCTTCTGCCCCTTGTAATGCCCGCGCGACTCGCGGCGGATGAAATGGTGGGGCACGTTGTAACGCAACCAGTTGCGCGTCCGTCCTAATATGCGTACGTGTTCGGGCAGCAGGCCGACTTCCTCGTGCAACTCGCGGTACATTGCCTGGACAGGGCTTTCACCAAACTTGATGCCCCCTTGCGGAAACTGCCATGCGTGTTCGCGGATGCGCTTGCCCCAGAATACCTCATCCTTGTGGTTTACGAGGATAATGCCGACATTAGGACGGTAGCCTTCACGATCCAGCATAGGCCACCTCGATAAATTTTTTCAATCCAATTAACCCGATTATACGTATCTGCCGAGAACCGCACCATGTACGCCAGCAAGTACCACATCAGCACCCTGAAAGAAGCACCGGCGGATGCCGAAATCGCCAGCCATCAGCTCATGATCCGCGCCGGCATGATCCGCCAGGCGGCGGGCGGCATCTACACCTACATGCCACTGGGCCTGCGCGTGCTGCGCAAGATCGAAGCCATCGTGCGCGCCGAAATGGACGGCGCCGGGGCAATCGAGCTGCTGATGCCCGTAGTGCAGCCGGCCGAACTCTGGATGGAGTCGGGGCGCTGGACGGAATACGGGCCGGAGCTGCTGCGCCTGAAAGATCGGCACCAGCGCGATTTCGTGCTGCAGCCCACGTCCGAAGAGGTGGTGACCGACATCGTGCGCAACGAGATCCACAGCTGGCGCCAGCTGCCCGTGAACTTCTACCACATCCAGACCAAGTTCCGCGACGAACGCCGGCCGCGTTTCGGGCTCATGCGCGGACGCGAGTTCATCATGAAGGACGCCTATTCCTTCGATCGCGACGAAGACAGCGCGCAAGCCAGCTACGACGCCATGTACCAGGCCTACCAGCGCATCTTCACGCGCATCGGGCTGCTGTTTCGCGCCGTGGCGGCCGACACCGGTTCCATCGGCGGTTCGCGCAGCCATGAATTCCAGGTCATTGCCGACACGGGCGAGGACAGCATCGTCTACAACCCGCAGACAGACTACGCCGCCAATATCGAACTGGCGCCCGCGCCCTGCCTCATCGCGGCGCGCGCACCCGCGGGCGAAGCGCTGGCGTGCGTGCCCACGCCCGGCGCCGCCAAGTGCGAGCTGGTGGCGCAGCAGCTCGATCGGCCGCTGACCGACACCGTCAAGTCGGTGGTGCTGGCGCTGGAAGGCGCCGAAGGTGCGGCGGCGCAGATCGTGATGCTGCTGGTGCGCGGCGATCACGACGTCAACGAGATCAAGGTGGGCAAGCTGCCGGGTTTCGACGGTGGCCATCGCCTCGCGACCGAAGCCGAAATCATGACGGCCTTCGGCACGGAACCGGGCTACCTCGGCCCCATCGCGCCACGCATGCCCGTGCGCATCATCGCCGACACCACCGTGGCCCACATGCATGATTTCATCTGCGGTGCGAACCAGGAAGGCTATCACTATACGGGCGTGAACTGGGGTCGCGACCTGCCCGAGCCCGAAGTGGCCGACCTGCGCAATGTCCAGGCGGGCGACCCGGACCCGGCGGGCGGCCAGCTCGCCATCCAGCGCGGCATCGAGGTGGGGCACGTCTTCTTTCTCGGAGACAAATACTCACGCGCGCTGGGCGCAAACTACCTGGACAAGGATGGCAAAGCGGTGCTGGTGCAAATGGGCTGCTACGGCATCGGCATCAGCCGCATCGCGGCCGCGGCCATCGAGCAGGCGCACGACGAAAAAGGCATCATCTGGCCGCCCGCCATCGCACCGTTCGAAGTGGTGATCTGCCCCATGGGCTTTGCGCGCAGCGAGGCTGTACGCGACGCGGCCACGCAGCTCTACACTCAGTTGCGCGAGCAAGGGGTGGACGTCATCCTGGACGACCGCGACATCCGGCCCGGCGCCATGTTTGCCGACTGGGAACTCATCGGCGTGCCGCTGCGCATCACCGTGGGCGACCGGGGCCTGAAGGACGGCGCCGTCGAAATGCAGGCGCGTCGCGACCCCGCCGCGCAACGCGTCGCGCTGGCGCAGGCGGCCACCCTGGCCCAGGCGCGCCTGGACGCCCTGGCCACGGCGCCGGAGGCCGGGCATGCAGCCTGAGCAGCCGCAGGGCGGATCCATCCTCGACGTCCGCGTCTACTACGAGGACACCGATGCGGGCGGCGTCGTGTATTACGCCAATTACCTCAAGTATTTCGAGCGCGCCCGCAGCGAATGGCTGCGCGGGCTGGGCATCTCCCAGTCCACCCTCGCCCGCGAGCAGCAGCGTCTGTTTGTCGTGCGGGGGCTTGAAATACAATATCGCAAGCCTGCCCAGCTGGATGACGTGCTGCAGATCCACAGCCGCATCGCACGCCTGGGCCGGGTCTCCCTCGTGTTTGCGCAGCAGGCGCTGCGCGGCAATGAACGTTTGTGCGAGGCACAGGTCGAAGTCTGCTGCGTCAAGGCAGGCAGCCTTCGCCCCGTGGCGTTCACGCCGGACATTCAATCCCTGTTGGAAAAGGCCAGAGACTGACCATGCAAGCTCCCAGCGACCTGTCGTTGCTCACATTGTTGATAAACGCAAGCCTGCCCGTGCAGCTCGTCATGCTGCTGCTGCTGGCCGTCTCCGTGCTGTCGTGGACGTACATCTTCAGCAAGCGCATGGCGCTGCGGCGCGCCAACGAACAGACGCAGCGCTTCGAGGATGACTTCTGGGCGGGAGGTGACCTGTCCGTGCTGCAGCAGGCCATCGCCAGCCGGCGCAGCGAGCACGGCGCGCTGGCGCGCATTTTCGATGCCGGCATGACGGAATTCATCAAGGCCCGGCGCGCATCCAGCCCGCCGGAGACCTTGCTCGACGGTCCGCGGCGCGCCATGCGCGCAACGTATCAGCGCGAAATGGACCAGCTCGAATCCCACCTGAGCTTCCTGGCCTCGGTCGGTTCGGTCAGCCCCTACATCGGCCTGCTGGGAACCGTATGGGGCATCATGCACGCCTTCCTTGGCCTGTCGACGCTGCAGCAGGCCACGCTGGCCGCCGTGGCGCCCGGTATCGCGGAAGCGCTGATCGCCACGGCCATCGGCCTGTTCGCCGCCATTCCCGCCGTCATCGCCTACAATCGCTACACGAATGAAATCGATCGCTTGTCCCTGCGTTTCGACAGCTTTGTGGACGAGTTCCTGAACATTCTGCAACGGCAGGTCCGCTGATGTCATCCTTGCGCACTCCGGGTGGCCGTCGACGACGCCTGACCAACGAGATCAACGTCGTACCGTATATCGACGTCATGCTGGTACTGTTGGTCATCTTCATGGTGACGGCGCCCATGATCACGCCCGGCCTGATCGAGCTGCCTTCCGTCGGGCAGGCCAGCGAGATCCCGGCGCAGCCGCTGGAAGTGCAGATCGACGAACAGGGCAAGCTCGCCCTGCGCTTGCGGGAAAGCGGTACGGCGTTTGAACCGATAGACGAAACACGCCTCATTCCCGAGTTGCGCGCGCGCATGTCCGAGCAGACGCCCGTAGTCATCGCGGCCGATGGTCGCGTCCCTTATGAAACGGTGGTCCACATCATGGATCAGCTACGCGGCGCCGGTATCGCGCGCCTCGGTCTGGTGGTGGATCAGTCCGCCAACGCCACCAACTAGTGCCCACGCCCATGCGCCCGCCCCTGACCTACGAACAAACCCGCGCACGGCGTGAAGGCCGGCTCGGGCTCGGGCTGGCCATTGCGCTGCACGGCAGCCTCCTGGCGCTCGCGCTGGCGGGCGGTTTGCGATCGATCAGCAATGCCCAGGAACCCGTGCAGGTCGAACTGTGGATGCCGGGCGAAGACCAGGCCGGACCGCAGCCCGAAACGCCGCAGGAAGCCCTGGATACGGAAGCCCGCGAGGCCGAACCCGTGGCGACACCGGAGCCCGACGTCGAGCCTGAGCCGGAAGCTGAGCCGGAAGTCGAGCCGGAGCCGGAGCCGGAGGTTGTACCGGAACCGGAACCGGAGCCAGAAGTCGCGCCTGAGCCTGAGCCGGAACCGGCGCCAGAACCCGAACCGGCACCCGAACCCGCACCCGCACCTGAGCCCCAACCTGCCGCGCAAACCGAAGGCCTGGACCCTGACATCATCCTCGAGCAGGCACGGCGCGAACGCGAAGAACTCGAACGCCTGGCCCGCCAGGCCGCCGAAGCGCAGGCCAAGGTAGAAGCCGAGCGCAAAGCCAAGGAAGAGGCGGAGCGTAAAGCGAAGGAAGAAGCGGAGCGCAAGGCCAAGGCAGAGGCCGAGCGAAAGGCGAAGGAAGAAGCCGAGCGCAAAGCCAAGGCAGAGGCCGAGCGAAAGGCCAAGGAAGAAGCAGAGCGCAAGGCCAAGGCAGAAGCCGAGCGCAAGGCCAAGGAAGAAGCGGAGCGTAACGCCAAGGCAGAAGCCGAACGCAAGGCCAAGGAAGAGGCGGAGCGCAAAGCCAAGGTAGAAGCCGAGCGTAAAGCCAAGGAAGAGGCCGCACGCAAGGCGGCCGCCAAGCGCGAGGCGCTGCGCGCAGCACTGCGCGACGATGTCTCGGGCGTGGCAGGGCTGGCGGACGGCAGCGCCAGCCGCAACCAGGCGCGCGGCGGGAGTGCTGCGGACGGCTACGCGGCCAGGCTGCGCGGCTGCATCAAGCCCGGCGTGATCTACAACCCGCCGGCCCGCAAAGGAAATGCCAATCCCACGGTACAATACCGCGTAGCGCTGTTTTCGGACGGGACGCCGCGCAGCATTGAGCTGCGGCACGCGTCCGGCGACAAGCGTTTCGACGAGGCCGTGCGCAAGGGCGTCGCGTCCTGCATGCCATTCCCCGTTCCGCCGGGGGGCAAGTTTCCCGCGTACATCGATGTCGACTACCGCATGTATGATTGACAGGAGAATGAGTAATGACAATCATTACCACGGCAAGAACAGGCATGGCCGCCGGTTGGCGGACACTGGCCATGGGTTTGCTGGCCATGCTTGCCGCATGGATTCTTGCGCCACGGGCGCATGCGCAGCTGCGCGTCGACATTTCCGGCGTCGGCGCCACGCAATACCCGATTGCCGTCGCGGATTTCGATGGCGATGCGGCCGGCAGGGATGTCGCCCAGATCATTCGCGATGATCTCACGCGTTCGGGCCAGTTCCAGCTCATCAATACAGCGGGTTTCACGCTGAATGCCAGCAGCGAAATCGCGCATGAAGACTGGCGCAATCGCGGTGCGGACACCATCACCTACGGCAGCATCAGCCGTTCGGGAGAGACGTTTCGCATCGAATACCGGCTGACCGACACCGGGCGCCGCATGGAAATCGACGGCGTCGCCTTTGCCGGCACCGAACGCGAGCTGCGCCGCATTGCGCACCGGATCGCCGATCGCATCTACGAAAAAGTCACGGGCGTGCGGGGCGTGTTCTCCACGCGCATCGCGTATGTGCTGCAATCGAGCCGGGGCTACGAGCTGCAGGTTGCGGATGCCGATGGGCAGAACCCGCAGGTGATGCTGCGCTCGCGCCATTCCATCATCTCGCCCGCCTGGTCGCCCGACGGCACGCAGCTGGCCTATGTCAGTTTCGAGCTCGACAAGCCCGTCATCTACGTCCAGACGCTGGCCACGGGAAATCGCGTACCCCTGGCCAATTTCAAGGGCAACAACAGCGCGCCGGCCTGGTCGCCCGATGGCAGCCAGTTGGCCGTGGTGCTGTCGCGCGACGGTATTTCGCAGATCTATACGATCGATGCGCAAGGCGGCAATCTGCGCCGGGTCATGCGCTCGCCCCTGATCGATACCGAGCCGGTCTATACCCCTGACGGAAAATCGCTCATGTTCACCAGCGACCGGGGCGGCAGCCCGCACGTTTACCGCGTGCCCGCCGCCGGGGGCGATGTGGAACGCATCACCTTCCACGGCAACTACAACATCTCGCCCGCCATCTCGCCCGATGGCGTGAACCTGGCCTACGTCACCCGTCGCGGCGGCGCCTTCCGCATCGCCGTGCAGGATCTGGGCAGCGGCAATGAAACGCTGCTTACGGCGGGCCCGGACGATCAGTCCCCCAGTTTTGCCCCCAACGGCATGCAAGTTCTCTACAGCTCCGAGCAAAACGGCCGCAGCATGCTGGCGGTCAGCTCCATCGACGGACGTGTGCGCCAAACCTTGTCGGCATTGAATGGCAAGGTTCGGGAACCCGTCTGGGGTCCGTTCACCGAGTGAATCGTCACGAATCTATTCAAGGAAAATCCATGAGCCTGCGCACTTTCAGAATTCTTGGCCTGCTGGGCACCGCACTGGTCCTGGCGGCCTGCTCCTCCGTGCCGCTTGAACAGGCCGGCGATGGCACTGCCGGCAGCGGCAGCGGTGATACCACGGCCTCCGGCGTGGTCATGGACCCGTTCAATCCGCAAAGCCCGCTGGCGCGCGAACGTTCGGTCTACTTTGAGTTCGACAGCTATACCGTGCCCGAACAATATCGCCGCGTGGTGGAAATGCACGCGGCCTATCTGGGCAGCCACGCCGACACCAACGTCCGCGTGGAAGGCAACGCGGATGCGCGCGGGGGCTCGGAATACAATCTCGCGCTGGGCCAGCGCCGCTCGGACGCCGTGGCGCGCATGCTGATGCTGCTGGGCGTGAACGCGCGGCAGATCGAGGCCATCAGCTTTGGCAAAGAGCGGCCGCGCGCATTGGGCCACACCGAAGCCGACTATGCGGAGAACCGCCGCGCGGATGTGGTCTATCAGCGCTAGCCTCGCCGCATGTCTCTTGAAAGGAGCCTGTTCGTGAAAGTGTCTGATTTCCTTCCCGGCAGCGCGCTGTGCGCCGCGCTGCTGCTGGCGTTCGCAAGCCAGACGGCGCACGCGTTTGCCGACGACGATGCGCGCCGGGCCATCCTGGACCTGCGTGAGCAGGTTCACCAGATGAACGAGCAGAACCGCCACATCCGGCTGGATTTCGCAGAGCAGCTGGAAACGCTCAAGCAGGAGATCATGAGTCTGCGCGGTCAGCTCGAGCAGCTCCAGCACACCACGGCGCGCGCACGGCCTGCGGACGATGGCCTCGAGGATGCGCGCCGGGTCATGAATTCCGCCGAGCAGCTCGCATTCGATCGTCCCATGGATATGTTCCGCGACGGCAAATACCAGGAAGCCGCCGCCGGTTTCGACAATTTCCTGTCGGCCTACCCCACCAGTGCGCTGGCGGTTCAGGCCCGCTTCTATCGCGGCAGCAGCCAGTACGCGATCAAGGATTTTCAGGCCTCCATCAAAGGCCTGAACGAACTGGTCGAGGCGCACCCTGAAGACGCACGCGCCCCGGACGCCCTGCTCATCATCGCCACGGATCAGGTCGAGCTCAACGAGCTTGCCAAAGCCAAGAGCACGCTCGAGCGCATCGTCCGGGACTACCCGGACAGCACGGCAGCGGGCAAGGCCAAAGAACGCCTGAACCTGCTGTAAGCCGCGCATGAGCACCGGCACTGCTGACCACGATCCTGCCGACACGGATCCGCCCGCCCTGATCAGCGTGGCGGAGTTTCGCGCACTGATGGCAGAACAACATCCATTCACCCCCGTGCTGGGCATCGACGTGGTGGCCATCGGCCATGGCAGCGCCACGGCCTTTCTGCCCGATCAGCCGGCGCACCAGCGGCTGGGCGGCATTGTCGCCGGCCCCATGCTGATGGCGCTGGCCGATGTGGCCCTGTATGCCGCCGTCGTGGGTGCGACGGGCAACGCCGGGGCGGTCACCACCAGCCTGAGCATCAATTTCATGCGTGGCGCACCGCCCGGTGGCGTACTGGCCCAGGCGCGGATTCACAAGACGGGACGCATCTGCTCCGGCGACTGCATGCTGCTGACCACGGCGCAGCCGCCGGTGCATATCGCCCAGGCCATCAGCACCTGGGCGCTGCCGGGATCCCGCCCGTAAACGCCGCCGCAGCGCGGCTCAGGCGGTCATTCACGCCCTGCCATTCGGGCGTGCGCGGTGGATGTTCGATCAGGATGCCGTCGTGCTTGGCTTCATCGAGGTCACGCAAAAGGCCGTAGAGCGCGCGCGCATACGCCAGGGGCTTGGTGGGGCTGCCGGCGAACGCGATATGGGAATCGATCAGCTCGGCGCCAGGCTCGAAACCAAGCAGAATGTAGCGCGCGCCGGCCTTGGCGGCGGGCGAGAGCGCGGCAATGCGCGCAGGCAGATCCGCCGTATCCACCAGCTCCAGTGGCGTGCGCGTGGCGTAATGCGCTTTCAGGCTGCCCGATACCTGGGGCGAACCGGCCTGAGGCCCGGCAATGGGGACACCCAGGACGGCCTCGAGCTGTTCACGGCCGATATGGCCGGGACGCAGCAGGACCGGCGCCGCCGCAGGATCGGAAACGTCGAGAATGGTGGATTCTATGCCCACTACCGACGCGCCGCCATCCAATACCATGAGGCGCACGCCACCGGCCACTTCGGGGAACTCGTCATACACATGCGCGGCTGTCGTGGGCGACACGTGGCCGAAGCGGTTCGCCGACGGGGCGGCCACCCCGCCCTGCCCCGAGGGTTTGAGTGCCGCGAAGCGGCGCAGAAGCGCCTGCGCCACCGGATGCGAAGGGCAACGCAGACCGATGGTATCCTGGCCACCACTCACGGCGGCGGGGATATGGTCCGCGCGCCGCAGAATAAGGGTGAGCGGGCCCGGCCAGAAAACATCCATCAGCAATTTCGCCTGCGGCGAGACGAGCGACGACCAGTAGCCGGGATCCGCGCCCGGTGCAAGGTGCACGATGAGGGGATGCTTGCGGGGACGATGCTTGAGATCGAACACCCGGCCGACCGCGCGCGCGTTTTCCGCATCGGCCCCCAGGCCGTACACCGTTTCGGTGGGAAAAGCGACCAATCGACCGTTCAGCAGGCGGCGCGCCGCCTTGTCCAGGGCATCGTCTGATGGCCACGATGTGGCCGCACGGTAGTGGTTCATGATATGAATTCCATACCCAGTATTTGCGCCGCCTGCGCGGCCGTACGCTGCGTGAGCGTGGGTGTGGCGCCCACGATATTGATATGGCCCATTTTGCGGCCTTTGCGCACGGATTGCTTGCCGTAGAGGTGCAAATGCGTCCCGGACAACGCCAGCACCCGCGCCCAGTCGGGCTCTCGCGCGATGTCGGTACCTGCCTGAAACCAGATGTCACCGAGTATATTCAGCATGATGGCAGACCGCAAGCTGCTGGTATCCCCTAGGGGCATGCCCGCCAGAACCCGAACCTGCTGCTCGAACTGGCTGCACACGCTGCCGTCCATGGTCACGTGGCCGCTGTTGTGCGGCCGGGGCGCGATCTCGTTGACCAGCAGGCGCCCGTCGTTGAGCACAAAAAATTCCACGCACAGCACGCCCACGTAATCCAGACGGGCGGCAATGCGTTGCGCCAGCGCCTGGGCCTGTTGCGCCAGCTGCGGTTCGCTTTCGAGCGCATCGGCCCAGGTCGCGGCAAGGATACCGTCGCGATGGACGTTGCGCAGGGGCGGATAAACCGCGCAGTGCCCCGCTGCGTCGCGCGCCAGCACCACGGACACTTCGAACGCCAGCGGCAGATGCGCTTCCAGTACGCAATCCGTGGCGCCCAGCGCCTGCCAGGCCCGCAGGGCCTGGGCACGGTCGGCCACGCGCGCCTGGCCCTTGCCGTCATAACCCAGGCGCGCACGCTTGAGAATGCCGGGGAACAGGGCGGCATCGACGTGCGCCAGCGCCGCGCCATGCACCGCGGGCGCATGCGGTGCCACCGGAACGCCGGCCTGCACCAGGAACGCTTTTTCGCGCAAACGATCCTGCGCGATGGCGACGGCACCCGCACTGGGGCGCACGCACACGCGCTGCGCCAGCCATTCCAGGGTGCTGGCCGGCACATTTTCAAACTCGGTGCTTACGGCGGCGCACTGCGCGGCCAACGCCTCCAGACCCGAAACATCGTCGTATCCGCACACGAGGTGCCGATCGGCCAGCATGCCCGTCGGACTGACCGGATCGGGATCCAGCACCACCACCCGATAACCCATGCGTTGGGCCGCCTGGCAGAACATGCGCCCCAGCTGGCCACCGCCGAGCATGCCCAGCCACTGCCCCGGAAGAATCGGCTCGGTCTGCACTGTCTGTTGATTCACGCTTTCACTCCACCCGCATCGTTCTCCGGCGGCACGCGCATCGCCTGCGCCGCTTGCGTCTGGGCCGTGCGCCACTGCTCCAGGCGCTGCTGCAAGGCCACGTCGGTCACGGCCATGCAGGCCACGGCGTGCAGGGCCGCGTTGGCGGCACCCGCTTCGCCGATGGCGAAAGTGGCCACCGGAACCCCGCGCGGCATCTGCACGATGGACAATAGGGAATCCTGACCCTGCAAATGGCGCGAGGGCACCGGCACGCCGTAGACGGGCACGGGCGTGAGCGCCGCCACCATGCCGGGCAGATGCGCCGCCCCCCCTGCGCCCGCGATGATGGCCGCCAGGCCACGGGCCCGCGCCTGACCGGCGTATTCGACCATGTCGTGCGGCATGCGGTGCGCCGAAACGACGCGCGTCTCAAACGCAATATCGAAAGCCTGCAGCACGTCGGCCGCATGGCGCATGATGGGCCAGTCACTGGCCGAGCCCATGATGATGCCCACGCGCACCGCGCCGGCGTCGGCGCCGCGATCAGTCATGCCCTTCTCCCACCAGGCGTCGCAGTGCTTCCCGGTAGCGCTCCGCCGTCTGCGCCATGATGGCCGCCGGCACGCGCGGCGCAGGCGGGCTGCGATCCCAATCCTGGGTCAGCAGCCAGTCGCGCAGGAACTGCTTGTCGAACGACGGCGGATTCTGCCCCGGCGTCCAGGCATCGGCCGGCCAGAAGCGCGAGGAATCGGGCGTGAGCACTTCGTCCATCAGGTGCAGCCGCCCCTGCGCATCGAGACCGAACTCGAACTTGGTATCGGCAATGATGATGCCGCGCGACGCCGCATAATCCGCCGCCCGCGCATACAGCTGCAGGCTGATCTCGCGGATCTGCGCCGCCAGCGGCGCGCCCGTCAGGCGAACCATGTGGGCGTAGTCGATGTTTTCATCGTGCGCGCCCGCCTGCGCCTTGGCCGCCGGTGTGAACAGCGGCTCGGGCAGGCGGCCCGCCATGGGCAGGCCCGCCGGCAGCGCAATGCCGCATACCTGCCCGCTGGCCTGGTAATCCACCCAGCCCGAACCGATCAGGTAACCGCGCACCACGGCTTCGACGAGCACGGGCTCCAGGCGTTTGACGACCATGGCGCGCCCGCGCACCTGATCCGCCTCTGCCGCGGTGACAACGCTGAGCGGGTCGATACCCGTGGCATGGTTGGGCACGACGTCGGCCAGGCGCTCAAGCCAGAATTCCGTCATGCGCGTGAGCACGCAACCCTTGCCGGGCACGGGGTCGTCCATGATGACGTCGAAGGCCGAAATGCGGTCGGAGGCCACGATGAGCAGATGCTCATCGCCGACCGCGTAGATGTCGCGCACCTTGCCCCGCGCGAGCAGCGGCAAAGAGGCGATGCTGGACTGATGCAGGGCCTGGGCCATGGTGGACTACCCCTGGATGATGGTCTGGTCGAGCGCACCCGACGCATAGCGCCGCGCCATTTCATCGAGCGGCACCGGCGTGATGCGATCCGCCTGGCCGGCGGCGCCGAACTGCTCGTAGCGCGCGCGGCACAGGCGGCTGGCTGCGGCCCGGGCGGTCTTGAGGTAGTCGCGCGGGTCGAACGCGGAGGGATTTTCCGCCAGGAAGCGGCGGATGGCCGCCGTCATCGCCAGGCGGATATCGGTATCGATGTTCACCTTGCGCACGCCATACTTGATGGCCTCCTGGATTTCCTCGACCGGCACGCCGTAGGTTTCCTTCATGTCGCCGCCGAATTCACGGATCTCGGCCAGATATTCCTGCGGCACGCTGGAGCTGCCGTGCATGACCAGATGCGTGTTGGGCAGATGCCGATGGATTTCCTTGACGCGCTCGATCGAGAGGATGTCGCCCGTGGGCTTGCGCGTGAACTTGTAGGCGCCATGGCTGGTGCCGATGGCGATGGCCAGGGCGTCGAGCTGGGTGCGGCGCACGAAATCCACCGCCTGCTGCGGATCGGTGAGCAACTGCTCGCGCGTGAGCGTGCCTTCGGCACCGTGCCCGTCTTCCTTGTCGCCCGTCATGGTTTCGAGTGAACCCAGGCAGCCCAGCTCGCCTTCGACGGTGATGCCGCGGCGATGCGCGAGTTCTACCACCTGGCGCGTGACATCGACGTTGTACTCGTACTCGGCGATGGTCTTGCCGTCGGCCTGCAGGGAACCGTCCATCATGACGCTGGTGAAGCCCAGATCCATGGCGCTGCGGCACACGTCGGGCGACTGGCCGTGGTCCTGATGCATGACGATGGGAATGTCGGGATAGGAGTCAACTGCGGCCTGGATGAGGTATTTCAGAAAGGTTTCGCCCGCGTATTTGCGCGCGCCGGCCGAGGCCTGCATGATGACGGGGCTGCGCGTTTCATGCGCCGCCTGCATGATGGCCTGGACCTGCTCCAGATTGTTGACGTTGAATGCCGGGATGCCATAACCATGCTCGGCGGCATGGTCAAGCAGTTGACGCATGGAAACGAGTGCCATGTCAAGACCTCCTGGAAAAGTGGTTCTGGGCAAACGCCCATTCTAGAATGAAAACGCCTACTGGCCCGGCGCTTGCCGGCGCGCGGATTTCGGCCTGAACGCCTTGACGATGCCCTCGCGGGTCTCGATATAGGGTCCGCCGATGAGATCGATGCAGTACGGCACGGCGGCGAACACGCCGGCGGCCAGCAAGGTGCCGGACGCGTCCCTGAGCCCTTCCAGCGTCTCGCGAATCGCCTTGGGCTGGCCCGGCAGATTGATGATGAGCGCGGCGTGATCCTTGAGCTCGCGCAGCACGGCCACCTGACGCGACAGGATGGCGGTGGGTACGAAGTTCAGGCTGATCTGGCGCATCTGCTCGCCAAAGCCCGGCATTTCCCGCGTGGCCACGGCCAGCGTCGCTTCGGGCGTGACGTCGCGGCGTGCCGGGCCCGTGCCCCCCGACGTGAGCACCAGGTCGCACCCCACGACGTCCACCAGCTCTACCAACACGCTCTCGATGAGCGGGCGCTCGTCGGGCACGAGGCGGCTGACGAAGCGCACGGAGCCCTGGATGGCCTGCGACAACCAGGCGGTCAGCTCGGGGATGCACTGGTCGCGGTAATCGCCGCGCACGGCGCGGTCGGACACCGATACCAGGCCCACCAGCAGCTCGTCCGCATGGGCGCGCACCGGCTGATCTTCGCGCGCCCGGCGCGTGAGCACCTCGACGGCGGGCAGCACCTTGCCTTCGAGGAATTCGAGGAAAGCGCCGCCGCCCGTGGAGATGTAATCCACCTTGTCGGCGATGTCGTAGCGCGCGATGGCCGCGAGCGTGTCGCCGCCGCCCGCGAGCGAAAAGCCGGGCGCCTGGGCGATGGCCTCGGCGATGACGCGCGTGCCGTGGTCGAAGCCGTCGAACTCGAACACGCCCACCGGGCCGTTCCAGACGATGGTGCCGGCCTGCTGCAGGATGGCGGCGAGCTGGGCGGCGCTGCGCGGGCCGATATCGAGAATCATCTCGTCCTCGCCCACATCGCGCGCCTCGCGCAGCACCGGCGTGGCGCCGTCGCGAAACTCGCTCGCGCACACCACGTCCACCGGGATGGGCACGGCGGCGCCGCGCTCTTTCATGAGGCGGATGACGTCGCGCGCCTCGTCCACCAGGGCCGGCTCGGCAAGCGATTTGCCGATGGGCAGGCCGGCGGCCAGCATGAAGGTGTTGGCGATGCCGCCCCCAACGATGAGTTGGTCGACGCGCGCCGCCAGCGCCTTGAGCACGCTGAGCTTGGACGACACCTTGGCGCCGCCCACGATGGCCACCATGGGCCGGCGCGGCGCCTCGAGCTGGTTGGCCAGGATGCGCAGCTCGGACTCCAGCAGCGGCCCGGCGCAGGCGATGGGCGCGTACTCGGCGATGCCGTAGGTGCTGGCTTGGGCCCGGTGCGCCGTACCGAAGGCGTCGTTCACGTAAATGTCGCAAAGCGCCGCCATCTTGCGCGACAAATCGGCATCGTTGGCTTTTTCACCGCGATTGAAGCGGCAGTTTTCCAGCAGCACCAGCTCGCCCGGCGCGACCGTGACGCCGTCGACCCAGTTGGCCACCAGGCGCACGGGGCGCGCGAGCAGCTCGGAGAGCCGCTGCGCCACCGTCGCCAGACTGGCCTCGGGACTGAACTCGCCTTCGACGGGTCGCCCCAAATGGGAGGCCACCATGACGGCCGCCCCGGCCTCCAACGCCAGCCGCATGGCGGGCAGGGATTGGCGGATACGCGTATCTTCGGTGATGACGCCATCGCGCAAGGGCACGTTCAGGTCGGCACGAATGAAAACGCGCTTGCCGGCCACGATTCCCGACTGGACCAGCGATACCAGTGTGTTGGCGATGAACATGGGCGTCAGGCCGGTGCGTTCATCATGGCCACGGCGGCATCCAGCATGCGCTGCGAGAAGCCCCACTCGTTGTCGTACCAGGCGGATACCTTGACCAGCGGGCCCGAGACCCGCGTCAGGCTGGCGTCGACGATGCTGGACGGGTTGCTGTGATTGAAGTCGATGGACACCAGCGGCTCGTCGTTATACGCCAGGATGCCGGCCAGCGGCCCGCTTTCCGAGGCTGTGCGCAGGATGTCGTTGACTTCCTGCGCCGTGGTCGGGCGCGCCGACACGAAGGACAAGTCCACCAGGGATACGTTGATGGTCGGCACGCGGATGGCGTAGCCGTCCAGCTTGCCGGCCAGTTCGGGCAGCACCAGGCCGACCGCCGCGGCGGCACCGGTCTTGGTGGGAATCATGCTTTGCGTGGCGGAGCGGGCGCGGCGCAGATCTTTGTGGTGAACGTCGGTGAGCACCTGATCGTTGGTATAGGCGTGGATGGTGGTCATCAGGCCGTGCTCGACCCCCAGCTGCTGGTGCAGCGGGAACACCAGCGGCGCCAGGCAGTTGGTGGTGCAGCTGGCGTTGGAGACGATGGTGTGATGGGCGCGCAGGATGCCGTCGTTCACGCCCATGACGATGGTGGCATCGATATCCTTGCCGCCGGGTGCGGAAATCAGCACTTTCTTCGCGCCGCTGTGCAGGTGGATGCCCGCCGTGTCGCGGGTCTTGAAGGCGCCGGTACACTCCATGACGAGATCCACGCCCAGATCGGCCCAGGGCAGCTCGGCCGGATTGCGGGTGGAAAAGATGGGGATGCGATCACCGTCGACGATCAGGACGCGATCGTCCTCTAGTGTGACGCGGGAGGCGAAGCGGCCGTGTACGGAGTCGTAACGCGTCAGGTGCGCGTTGGTGGCCGGCGCGCCACTGGCGTTGATGGCCACGATCTCGATGTCGTGGCGCTTGCCGTTTTCGTAGTGGGCCCTGAGGATATTGCGGCCAATGCGGCCATAGCCATTGATGGCAACCCGTATCGTCATGATCTAGTCTCCCTGGAGCAAAGCGCACACCGTCTCGACCACGCGCGTGGGCGTGAAGCCGAAATGCTCGAACAGCACATCAGCGGGAGCCGAAGCGCCGAATTCATCCAGGCTGATGACGCGACCGTCACCGCCTACGTATTTGTACCAGGCATCACCCACGCCGGCCTCGATGGCCACGCGGGGCACGCCGGCGGGCAGCACCTGTTCACGCCACTGCGCGTCCTGCTGATCGAAGCGCCGCGGACACGGCATGGACACGACGCGCACGGGCACGCCCTGCTGCGCCAGCGCGGCCTGCGCGGCCAGGGCCAGCGCGACCTCGGAGCCGCAGGCAATGAGGACGGCGCGCGCCCCGGGGGCATCCTTCAGCACGTAGCCGCCACGCGCCACCGCAGCCAGCGTGGCCGCGTCGCGCGCGACGAAAGGCAGGTTCTGGCGCGAGAGCAGCAGCGCCGAGGGCCCGCCTTCCCGCACCGCCATGCCCAGGCTGGCCGGACGCAGCACCGCCTGCTGCCAGGCGACCGCCGTCTCTACCGTATCGCAAGGGCGCCAAACATCCAGATTGGGAATCAGGCGCAGGCTGGCGGCGTGTTCGACCGGCTGGTGGGTGGGCCCGTCTTCTCCGAGGCCGATGGAATCGTGCGTGAACACATGCACGACGCGCTGGCGCATGAGCGCCGCCATGCGAATGGCATTGCGCGAATAATCGGAAAACGTCAGGAAGGTGCCGCCAAACGGCAGGTAGCCGCCATGCAGCGCCAGACCATTGAGCATGGCCGCCATGCCGAACTCGCGCACCCCGAAGTTGATGTGGCGGCCGAACTGCAGCTGCGGCGTGCCGGCGCGCACGGCGCCGGCCTGCGGCCAGTCGGTGAAGTTGGACCCGGTCAGATCCGCCGAGCCGCCCAGCAGCTCGGGCAGCAGCGCGGCCAGGCGGGCGATGACGTTTTGCGAGGCCTTGCGCGTGGCCAGGGTCTGCGCCTCAGCGGCCACTTCGGCCACGGCGGCCTGCATGCGCGCGTCGAAATCCGGCGGCAGCGCGCCGCGCATGCGGCGCTGGAACTCGCGCGCCAGGTCGGGGTGCGCCTGCGCGTAGCGGTCAAACGCCGCCTGCCAGTCGGCGTGCGCGCGGGCACCCTGCGCGCGCGCATCCCACAGCGCATACACGTCTTCGGGTACCACGAACGGCGCATGCGCCCAGCCCAGCGCCGCACGCGCCGCGGCGATTTCGGCCTCGCCCAGCGGCGCGCCGTGCACTTTCTCGGACCCGGCGGCATTGGGCGCGCCGCGCCCGATGACGGTGCGGCAGCAGATGAGGGTCGGGCCCTTGCCTTGTTGCGCGAAGGCCTTGGCCTGCACGATGGCGGCATCCACCGCGTCGACATCGTGGCCGTCGACATCGCGAATGGCGTTCCAGCCGTAGGCCTCGAAGCGGCGCGCCGTATCGTCGCCGAACCAGGCCTCGACCTTGCCGTCGATGGAAATGCCGTTGTCGTCGTAGAACACGATCAGGCGCGACAGGCCCAGGGTGCCGGCCAGCGAGCACGCCTCGTGCGAGATGCCTTCCATGAGGCAGCCATCGCCCACGAAAGCGTAGGTGTAATGGTGTACCGGACGGTGGCCGTCGCGATTGAATTCCTGCGCCAGCAAGGCTTCGGCCAAGGCCATGCCGACGGCATTGGCCAGCCCCTGGCCCAGCGGGCCGGTGGTGGTTTCGACCCCGGGGGCATCGCCGACTTCGGGATGGCCGGGCGTGCCGGAATGCAGCTGGCGAAAATTGCGCAGCGCCGTCATGGGCAGGTCGTAGCCGCTCAGGTGCAGCAGACTGTAGAGCAGCATGGACCCATGGCCATTGGAGAGCACGAAACGGTCGCGGTCCGGCCAGGCGGGATCTGCGGGATCGTGCTTCAGGTGGCGGGCCCACAGCGCAACCGCGATATCGGCCATGCCCATGGGAGCACCGGGGTGGCCGGAACGCGCCTGCTGCACGGCATCCATGGACAGAACCCGTATCGCCGTCGCCATGAGCGATTCAGGGGAAGATGCAGACCTCATTCAGTTTTCTCGCACAGTCGGGGCGGTGCGCCACGCGCCGCCACAGCCCGGAACCGCCAGCGCCGGCCGGCAGCGGGTCAAAAGGGCAGATTGTAGCACCGGCATGGACTATCATTTAGGGAAAACCCATAGATCTGCGCCCCGCCATGCCCACACCCCGATTCTACCTCTGCGAGCCCCTTCCGGATCACGCCTGCATCCCCCTGCCTGCTGCGCTGTCGCATTACGCCCTGCGCGTGCTGCGCCTGGCGCCGGGCAGCGCGATCACGCTGTTCAATGGCGAAGGCGGTGAAACGCCGGCCGTACTGGCGGTCGACGGCGCGACGGCGCAGGCCCGCCTGGGTACGCACCGGGCGCGCGAAGCCGAGCTGGCCGGCCGGTTGTGTCTGGTACAGGGCCTGGCCACCGGCGACAAGATGGACTGGATCGTGGAAAAGGCGGTAGAGCTGGGTGCGCACGAGCTGGTGCCGATTGCGGCGCGCTACAGCACGCTGCAACTGCGCGGCGAGCGCCTGGAAAAACGGCTGGCACACTGGCGCCGCGTGGCCCAGGCCGCCAGCGAGCAGTGCGGGCGCAACCGCATCATGGCCGTGCACGCGCCGCGTCGCCTGGACGACTATCTGCGCGCGCCGCCAGTGGGCGACGAAGCGACCCTGCGCCTGCTGTGCCACCCCGAGGCCGAGCACTCGCTGGACGCCGCCCTGACGCGCTGGCCGGCGCGCCACGGCGGTGGCGCCACGCCGCCACGGCTTGAACTGCTGGTGGGCCCGGAAGGCGGCTGGAGCGACGAAGAAATCGCGCTGGCGACCCAGGCCGGTGCGCAGGTGGTGCGCTTCGGCGCGCGCATCCTGCGTACCGAAACCGCCGGGCTGGCGCTCATGTCGGCCTGCACCGCCCTGCTGGGATGGAATGAGGGCGGCCCTGCATGAGCCTCCCGCCCCGGAACGGCTTCAGTTCAGTGATCCGCCTCGGGATCGGCGTGCTTGCCGGCGTGCTCGACGGCATAGGTGAACACGCGTTCGTTGTTCTCGGCAAAATCGGCGACGTCGGCGCACACGGCCAGAATGGCGCGCGCATGCTCGGCCAACACCGGATCACCCGTGTGCAAGCGGTCGAACCACAGGAACAGGCCGCGCTTCTGGTCCATGACGGTATCGCACAGGCAATCGTAGAGCGCGTCGAGATTGCTGCCAAAAAACTCCGGGAAATCAACCGCCTTCACGATGGCGCGCAGAACCGCCGAGCGGCTGCGCGCGCGATCGCACTCGATGACGAGTGCGGTCAGGCCGGCCTCGCCCGCCAGCAGCAGGGTTTCCTGCCGGGCGCTGGCCGGCACATCGAGCAGGCCTCCCGCGAGCATCCGCTCCTGTAGTGTCGGCGCTGAACTCATTCGGAAGCCTCCTTGAAAAACGCCCTGACCTCATCAAACTGACCAAAACTGTCGCTGCGCCCCAACTGTATGAGCTCCCTGGTGTAATCCGCTTCAAACAAAAGATAGGAAATCAAGGCCCCTCCGCTACCAAAGCCTTCGCGCGCCGAGACGCCGAGCACGCGAAACAGTGCCCGCGCCGCGCGCGGCAATTCGGCCAGATGACGCAAGGCGATGGCATCCAGCGATTCGCTGGGTGTGATCACCAGCGCCCGAACCGGCCGCAGCGTTTCGCTTTGTAGTCTATCCACGGGCAGTTTGGCAAGTAATTCATTGATCCGTTCCAGCCTTTCCACATCCATGGACAGGCTGTCCAGGAAAATGTTGGACAAGGCATGCCCGCCAATCTGCGCCAGCGTAGGATAGCCCGGATCCGCCGTGCCCTGTTCCGGGCGCGTATCGTCCTTGTAGCCGGTGCCCACCACGACCACGCGCCGCGCGCCCAGATGGATGGCCGGGCTGATCGGCGCGAGCTGGCGCATGGAGCCGTCGCCGCACCAGGCCGTACGCCCGCGCAGCGCCACGGGCTGGGCCGGAAACACGAAGGGGATGGCGCTGGAGGCGAGCAGATGGTTCACGTCGATGGCGCCCGGCACGGCCTGGCGCAGCGTGCGCCGCCAGGGCTTGATGACGGTGTCGGACTGGTAAAAGGTGAGGTGCTCACCCGTGTTGTAGGCCGTGGCGGTAATGGCCAGCGCCTTGAGCAGGCCCTGGGACAGGTTTTGTTCCAGGCAGGTGAAATCCAGCGTGCGGCACAGCAGGTGGCGCAGAGGCGTGTTGTCGAGCAGGGAATGCGGCTGAGCGCGGCGGTGCGCGGGCAGCAGCCAGCCGAACATGAGCATGCCCAGCCAGCGCAACCCCGTCCAGGCCAGGCCCGGCGCATCGGCGTAGTAGATCATGCCGGTGCGCAGGCCCGACCAGAGCTGTTCGAGCCGATGGATGCCGTCGCAGACCTGGTGCGCATGGCAGGCCAGCGAAGCGGCGTTGATGGCGCCCGCCGAAGAACCGCAGATGATGCCGAACGGGCTGCGCATGTCGTGCCCGCGTTCCTGCGCAAGAATCTCCAGGATGCCCGCGAGCACCCCCACCTGATAGGCGGCGCGCGCGCCGCCGCCCGTCAGGACCAGGCCCGTGGTGTCAGCTTTCGCGGGGCCGGTTGGCATCGAGCACCGTCAGCGCTGCCATGTTGACGATGCGGCGCACGGTGGAGCTGGAGGTCAGGATATGCACCGGCGCATTGGCGCCCAGCAGGAAGGGACCCACGGCCACATTGCCGCCCGCCGCCGTCTTGAGCAGGTTGTAGGCGATGTTGCCCGCATCCACGTTCGGACAGACCAGCAGGTTGGCCTCGCCCGACAGCGTGGTGCTGGGCAGGATGCGGCGGCGCAGGGCTTCATCCAGCGCGCAGTCGCCGTGCATTTCGCCATCGATTTCCAGATCCGGATCGCGCGCCCGGACCAGCGCCAGCGCCGCCTGCATCTTGGTTCCCGACGAGGAGCTACCGGTGCCGAAGTTGGAGCGCGACAGCAGGGCTACTTTGGGCTCCATGTTCAGGCGCCGCAGCTCGCTCGCCGCGGCCAGGGTGATTTCGGCCAGCTGCCCGGCATCCGGATTATCGTTCACGTGCGTGTCGGTCAGCGCCAGGGTGCGCGATTCCAGCAGCAGGATGTTCATGGCGGCGTAAGTCTTGCTGCCCGGGCGCAGGCCGATCACCTCGTCGATGAAGCGCAGGTGATTGCCGTAAGAGCCCACGGTGCCGCACACCATGCCGTCCGCCTCGCCCAGGCGCACCATCATGGCGCCGATGAGCGTCAGGCGGCGGCGCATCTCGACGCGCGCCATTTCGCGGTTGACGCCGCGCCGGCACATGATTTCCCAGTACGCCGTCCAGTAGCGATCGAAACGGTCATCGTGCTCGGGATCCGTGACTTCGACGTCTTCGTCGAGCCGGATGCGCAGACCGAAACGGCGGATACGCGTTTCCAGCACGCTGCGCCGCCCCACCAGGATGGGATGAGCGAGCTTTTCATCGACCAGGATCTGCACGGCGCGCAGCACGCGCTCGTCCTCGCCCTCGGTGAAGACGATGCGGCTCTTGCCGCCCTCGGCCACCACGGTCTTGGCGGCAAAGAACAGCGGCTTCATGAAGGCGCCGGAGCGGTACACGAAGTGCTGCAGCTGATCGGCGTAGGCCTGCAGGTCCTCGATGGGCCGGGTGGCCACGCCGTCGTCCATGGCCGCCTGCGCCACGGCCGGCGCGATGCGCACGATGAGCCGCGGATCGAAAGGCTTGGGGATGATGTATTCGCGTCCGAAGGACAGGTCGACCGAGCCATAGGCCGCAGCCACGACATCGCTGGTTTCTTCGCGCGCCAGGCTGCAGATGGCCATGACCGCCGCCTTCTCCATACCGCGCGTGATGGCGGTGGCACCGACATCCAGGGCCCCCCGGAAAATATAAGGGAAGCACAGCACGTTGTTGACCTGGTTGGGATAGTCGGAACGGCCGGTGGCCATGACGACATCGCCGCGCACCGCGTGTGCCTCTTCAGGCAGGATTTCGGGCTGGGGGTTGGCCAGCGCGAGGATGAGCGGCTGGGCCGCCATGCGCTTGACCATCTCGGGCTTGAGCACGCCGCCCGCCGACAGGCCCAGGAAGACGTCGGCATCGTCGACCACTTCGCCCAGGCTGCGCGCAGCCGTCTCGCGCGCGTAGCGCACCTTGCGGTCATCCATGAGCACCGTGCGCCCCTGATAGACCACGCCTTCGATGTCCGTGAGCCAGATGTTCTCTACCGGAAGGCCGAGCTCGACCAACAGATCCAGACAGGCGAGCGCGGCCGCGCCCGCGCCCGAGACCACGACCTTGACGTCCGCCAGCGCCTTGCCCGTGACTTCGAGCCCGTTCAGGAAGGCGGCCGATACGCAGATGGCCGTACCATGCTGGTCATCGTGGAAGACGGGGATGCGCATGCGTTCGCGCAACTTGCTTTCGACCACGAAGCAATCGGGCGCCTTGATGTCTTCCAGGTTGATGCCGCCGAACGTGGGTTCCAGGCCGGCGATGATATCGACCAGCTTTTCAGGGTCGTGCTCGTTGATTTCGATATCGAAGACATCGATGCCGGCAAACGTCTTGAACAGGACGCCCTTGCCCTCCATGACCGGCTTGGAGGCCAGCGCGCCGATGTTGCCCAGGCCCAGAACCGCCGAGCCATTCGTGATCACGCCGACCAGGTTGCCCCGGGCGGTGTAGCGAAATGCGTTCTGCTCGTCGGCGACGATTTCCTCGCAGGCCGCGGCCACGCCGGGCGAATACGCCAGGGCCAGGTCGCGCTGGTTGGACAATTGCTTGGTGGGCGTGACCGAGATCTTGCCGGGTCTGCCCTGTTCGTGATATTCGAGTGCCGCCTTGCGAAAATTTGATTCCATGACCCTTGCCGCCGCAGTGAAAATCGAGCACCCATTCTAGCCCCAGTTTTCACTTTATGGGATGCTGCACAGCATCAAAGCTGCTGCCCCGGATCCGAGAGCACGCGCTGCGGATCGAACAGGGCTTTCACCTCCCAATCCAGGTCCATCGCCAGCGCGCCGAAACCGGCTTCCTCGACCGCTTCCTGGCTGTAGTACTGGCGCGCCTGCGCGCCGTCCTCCAGGATGCCGGGCGCGTTGGCATCCAGAACCACCCATTGCACCCAGCCCAGATCGCCGCCATGCCCCAGGCACAGCTGCGCCAGGTTGATATCGGCGTCGCCCTGCATGAGGACATCCAGGCGATAGCGCCCGGGCCAGAGGTCGGACTGCAGGCCGGCGCGCCAGTCCTCGCGCGCGGCAAGGCGGAACAGCGCTGGCACCAGCTGCTGCAGGCGCAAGCCCTGCAAGGCGCGCCGGTTATCCCGTCCGAATGGCCCTAGCGTCACAACCTCGCCATCACCCAGCACCAGCGACGCATGCAACAGACCCGAAGCCGCGGTGCGCCCGCTGGCGTAGTCGACGAGGCTGCGATCCGCCAGCCAGCTCGCCACGCTGACGTGCGCCGGCAAAAGGCTGAACTGATGCAGCCCGGCCTGGGCCAACTGGCCCAGGGTGCAGCCCGGTTGCACGAACCACTGGCTGCTGCCCGCTTCCACCGGCTGCAGGCGCGACAGGCCCTTGCCGGGGCGCACCCAGACCACGGGCAGGTCGCGCGGACGCGATGGCAAGGCCAGGCCGTCCAGCGCCAGCACGACGTCGTACTGCTCGCACAGGGCGCGTACGTGATGGATGTCCCCCGCCTGCTCCAGGGTCAGGCGGGCGCTGCCGGCGCTGCCGTCGATACGGAACTCGGCGAACTCGCCCTGGACAGTGCGGCGCACCCGCTGGCAGAATTGGCCCCAGGGCGTGCTGGCCATGCGGCGCCCCCCCAGGAATGCGCGGCGCGACGTCGATTGCATGTCAATGCTCCAGTTTCCGGGATTGCGGGCGGGCGATGCCCTGCGCCCCGGCAAATTTGCCTACAATCTTCTTTTTTACCGGAATTCCAGCATCATGTCCCGTCTCTCCCGCCGAACCGGGGAAATCGTCCCCTTCCAGGTCGTGGAACTGTTCAAGCAGGCCAGCGCGCTGGCGGCGCAGGGTCGCGACATCATCAGCCTGGGCATTGGCGAACCCGATTTCACCGCACCCACGGCCGTGCTGGACACTCTGAAGCGCGCCGCCGATGCCGGCCTGGCCGGCTATACCGAGCCCGCGGGGCTGATCGCCCTGCGCGAAGCCATCGCCCTGCACTATCAGCAGCAGTTCGGCGCGCGCTGCGACGCCGGTCGCATCCTCGTGACGGCCGGGGCCTCCGGCGCGCTCATGCTGGCGGCGTTGGCGCTCGTGGACAGCGGCGATGAGGTCTTGATGCCTGATCCGTCCTACCCGGCGAACCAGAATTTCATCCGCGCCGCCGGCGGCATTCCCCGCCTGATCCCGTGCAGCGCGCAACAGCGCTTCCAGCTCGACGCCGAACAGATCCGCGCCCACTGGGGTCCGGCCACGCGCGGCGTACTCATCGCCTCGCCCAGCAATCCCACCGGCACGCGCATGGAAACGGCGGCGCTGCGCGCCCTCATCGACGCCGTGCGCGAACGGGGCGGCTTCATCATCATGGACGAAATCTACCTGGGGCTGTACTACGGCGCCCAACCCGAGAGCGCGCTCGTGCTGGACGATGACATCATCGTCGTCAACAGCTTCTCCAAGTATTTCCACATGACGGGCTGGCGCCTGGGTTGGCTCATCGTGCCCCCCGCCCTGATGCCGGCGCTGGAGCGCATGGCGGCCAGTCTGGCCATCTGCGCCCCCTCGCTGGCCCAGCACGCGGCCATCACCTGCTTCGAGCCCGACGTGCTGCGCATCTACGAAAACCGCCGCCTGTCGTTTCTCCAGCGGCGCGACTACCTGCTGCCGGCGCTGGAAAAGCTGGGCCTGCACGTGCCCGTCGCCCCCGACGGTGCGTTCTACATCTATGTGGACATCCGTGCACACAGTCAGGACAGCGACGCGTTTTCGCAGCGCCTGCTGCACGAGGCCGGCGTGGCGACGGTGCCCGGCCGGGATTTCGGGCCGGCCCACGCGCGCCACAGCCTGCGCCTGTCCTACGCCACCAGCCTGGCGCGCCTGGAAGAAGCCATGGCGCGCCTGGGCCGGCTGCTGGCCTGATGCCGGCATTGAAGCGGGCGCTTACTTGTCCTGTTTGCCTTTGTCGCCCGCATCTTTGTCGCCCGCATCGCGCGCGATGGCGATGCCCGACGCCAGGGCCAGGCGGCGCCACTCCGCCTTGACCTTGGCGCCGTAGCCCCCGTCGCTGGGCCCGGTCGCGCCCACGTAACAGGCCAGGCCCCCATCCAGGCCGCCGCGCCGCTGGATGCAGTCCGCGAGGATTTGCGCACCCACGCGCATATTGGCGAGCGGATGCACGGCCGCCATGGGGCCTTCGCCGAACGCCGCGAACTTGTCTTCATGCACGCGCGTCATGACCTGCATCAGGCCCTGGGCGCCGACATGGCTTTCCGCGTAAGGGTTGTAACGCGACTCGATGGCGATCACGGCCAGCAGCAACTGCGGATCGAGGTCGCGCTCGCCGCCCACGATGAACGCCGTCTGGATGAGGGCGCCGGCGACATTGCCGGCAATGCGATATTTGCGCGCAATGTAATTGCGCAAAGCCTTGACCTGGGACGGCGTGGCCCCAGGCAGCGCCTCGTCCTGCTGCGATTCCACCAGGGCGCGGGAGAAGTTCAGTTCGGGCAGCGCAATGCGCGCGCCGGGCTGGCGGCCATCGGTCGCGGCATCGCCTTCGGCCCAGGTCAGCTCTTCGGCGGCCAGCAGCGGCGAGACGCGGGCCTGCCCGCCATCCGCTGGTGATTCAAGCGGCAGCGGCCAGCGCTGCGACACGTCCTGCGACTGCAGGTCCAGCGTCAGCAGCCGGTGCGCCAGCACGCCCTGGTCGCGCAAGTCCGGCACCGCGGTCATCAGCACAATGACCACGAGCGCGGCAATGCCCAGGTAGGTCAGCGCCACCTGCAGACAGCGACCCAGGCCCTGCCAGTACCGGTTCAGAACAAAATCCATGCATGCCCCCAAGGGGTGGTAAGCTTTCAGGCTGTCCATTACTGTAGCATCGGGGCGCGCCACAACCGTGAAATACCGTGATCTGAGAGATTTCCTGCGCAGGCTCGAGCAGGCGGGCGAGCTCAAGCGCATTCGCCAGCCCGTCTCGACCCACCTGCAAATCACGGAAATCAGCGACCGTGTGCTGCGCCAGGAAGGTCCGGCGCTGCTGTTCGAGAACGCGCAGCACAACGGCAGCGCGGCGTCCATGCCGGTGCTCGCCAACCTGTTCGGCACGCCGCGGCGCGTGGCCTGGGGCATGGGCGCGGACGACGTCGCCGCTTTGCGCGAAACGGGTGAACTGCTGGCCGCGCTGCGTGAACCCGAGCCCCCGCGCGGCCTGCGCGACACGGTGGCCAAGGTCGGCATGCTCAAGTCCGCGCTGTGGGACATGAGCCCGCGCCAGATCCGCAACCCGCCCTGCCAGCAGCAGGTGTTCGAGGGCGACGCGGTGGATCTGAACACCTTGCCGATGCAGCATTGCTGGCCGGGTGATGTCGCCCCCCTGCTCACCTGGGGTCTGGTGATCACGCGCGGGCCTCGCGCGCGCCGGCAAAACCTGGGCATCTACCGCCAGCAGCTGCTGGGGCGCAACAAGCTCATCATGCGCTGGCTTTCGCACCGTGGGGGCGCGCTGGATTTCCGCGACCACGCCCTGGCCAATCCCGGGCAGCCGTTTCCCATCGCGGTAGCGCTGGGCGCCGATCCCGCCACCACCCTGGGCGCCGTCACGCCCGTGCCGGACAGCCTGTCCGAATACCAGTTTGCCGGCCTGCTGCGCGGCGCGCGCACCGAGGTGGCGCGCGCACTGGGCAGCGATCTGCAAGTACCGGCCCACGCTGAAATCATCCTGGAAGGCCACATCCTGCCGGCTGGCCATCCGCAGGCGCACGTCGCCGCGGTGCCCGCCGGCATGGCGCCGCCGCCCGACACCGGCTATGAAATGGCCCTGGAAGGCCCCTACGGCGACCACACTGGCTACTACAACGAGCAGGACTGGTTCCCCGTTTTCACGGTGCAACGCATCACCCAGCGCGAAGCGCCCCTTTATCACAGCACCTATACCGGCAAACCGCCCGACGAGCCCGCCGTGCTGGGCGTGGCGCTGAACGAAGTCTTCGTTCCCCTGCTGCGCCGCCAGCTACCGGAAATCGTCGACTTCTACCTGCCGCCCGAAGGCTGCAGCTACCGCGTGGCCGTGGTGTCCATGCGCAAGCAGTACGCCGGCCATGCCAAACGGGTGATGTTCGGCATCTGGAGCATCCTGCGCCAGTTCATGTACACCAAGTTCATCATCGTGGTCGATGACGACATCAACCCGCGCGACTGGAAGGACGTGATCTGGGCCATGAGCACGCGCATGGATCCCGTGCGCGACGCCGTCCTGACGGAAAATACACCCATCGACTATCTGGATTTTGCCTCGCCCGTCTCGGGCCTGGGTGGCAAGATGGGGCTGGACGCGACCAACAAATGGCTGGGCGAAACGCAGCGCGAATGGGGGCGCGTCCTGGAGATGGACGCCGCGACCCGCGACGCGGTGGACGCCCTGTGGGACCAGCTGGGCCTGTAGAGGCCGCCCGGTTCAAAGGCGCGCTCAGGGCGCGTCGGTGTCGGGCGCTTCGCCGTCGGGCACGGCGCGCGCGGCGCGCCGCCCTTGCGCCAGGTGGCGCGACAGCCATACCCCGGCCAGCAAGGCCACGGAAAGACGTTTGAGCAGCTGGCCGCGCCCTCGCCCAGGCAGCGGCAGCGCCGCCGTGGCCGCAGCCAGCAGCATGGGGTAGCGCCGCCGCAGCGCCGACCAGCGCGACAGCCCCAGCCACAGGCCTTGCGAGGCCGAGCGCACCGGCGAGGAGGACAAGAACTCGCGCCCCAGCGCGGCCGGTGTGAGCGCGCGGCGCAGCGCCCGAACTTCGAGCCCCAGGCTATTGCGCTGCACGCGGGCCTGCAAGCGCGCCAGCTCGATCTGCATGCGCCGTTCACGCGCCGTCGTCGCCCGTCGCGGCGCGTTCACGACAAACCCCCGAGATCATCACCGCCGTCATCCGCAGACCCGACCCCGCCGCGCGCCAGCTGACGCAACAAGGCGGCGTCCTCCTGCAAGGCCTGGCGGCTGGCCGCAAACGCCGGCAGCGCCTGCGCCATCCGGTGACGCAACAACATGAACAAGCCGCCCGAGAGCAGCACATAGCCCAGCGCCAGCAACAGCAAGGCCAGGCTGCGGTGCGCCGTGGGCCAAAAATGCAGCACGATGGCCAGCGATGCGACCAGCACCGCCAGCACCGCAAACGCCGCCGTGGCCAGACCCAGCGCCAACAGGCCCACCACCTGCCCCTTTTGCTCGTCCAGCTCGAGCGAGAACAGGGTCAGGCGCGTTTGCGCAATCGACAGCAGCAAGGCCGCCGTGCGCGCAAAGGACTGGCGCAAGGCCATGCGGGTGCCTGTGGCGGCAGCGCCTAGCGGCGCGTGATGAGCAGACCGACGACCAGGCCCGCCAGGCCCGCCGCCGCCATGGCCTGCCAGGGATTGTCATGCACGTAGGCGTCCGTGGCCTTGGCTGCGCGGCAGCCCTGCTCGACCAGGGCATCCTGGGCGTCGCTGAGGTGATCGCGCGTACGGTTCAGCGAACGCATGGCGCGATCGCGCAGCTCTTCGGCCTTTTCACCCGTCGCCTCGGCCGCTTCACGCAGCAGGGTCTCGGCATCGTCCAGGCTGTCGCGCACCGAATCGATGAACTTTTCCTCGGCGGTCTTGAGGTTTTTACGAGTGGCCATGGCGGACTCCTGTTCAAGATTCAAAGATACGGGACACATAAAAATGAATGTCCCCAATGACATCCAGAGTATTGCAAACGCTGTGGGCGCGCAAGCGATATGCTCAAGCAGAGGGTTTGATCAAAATTTCGGCTGAAATTCCAAGTTGCTGATGCAACCGCCAGATCATGGGCAAGGTCAGGGAACGCTTGCGGTTCAAGACCTCGTAGACACGATTGCGCTGACCGATCATCGGTTCCAGATCCTTGGCTGTCAGCCCAGCCTGTTCCATTCGAAACTTGATCGCTTCGATAGGATCGGGCGGATCGATGGGAAAGTGCCTTGCCTCATAGGCCTGGATCAGTGTGACAAGCACATCCAGACGATCTCCGGCAGGTGTACCCAGATCGGGATCGCCTTCCATGAGCAGGGACACCGCTTTCAGACCTGCTTTATAGTCAGCTTCAGTACGGATTGGGCGAATGTACATGCATTACTCCATTTCTGCGGTTTCAGCATCGAGTTTGTCATATTCGGTGTGCGTGCCGATAAATTTCACATAAACGATACCGAGGCGATATGCAATCGCGACAATCAGACGATAGTCATTGCCCTTGATATTGAACACGACCCTTCGATTTTTCAAAATACTGGCGCTACGGTATTGCGCCTTGATATCGGCCGGCTGCGTCCATGCAGCTTGAGTGACCTCATCATGCCACGCTTTCAGAGGCTGCTCCGCATCGGGATGCCTTTGCCAGAACTGACGCAAGGTACTGATTGCTATGACTCGCATGAGCCAATATTAGTCCCGTTTTGGGACCAACACAAGCAACACCTGCATCACCTAACAGAAAGCCAGTCAGTACGATCTCAATCTTCAACCGGCCGCGTGCCAAAAATCCGGTCACCCGCATCACCCAATCCTGGCACGATGTAGGCATTCTCGTCGAGATGGCTGTCGATGCTGGCCGTGTAGATGTCGACATCGGGATGGGATGCGCTCCAGCGGCAGGTCGCGCGTGGCCTCGTACGTCAGCAGGGCGGCGATCTCGCGGGTGACGTCCCGGAAGTCGCGGGTATTCAGATCGACGCGACACAGCAGACCTAGTTTGTGGCGGATGAGCGGATGATGGATTTCATGGACGGCCATGCCGGCTCCTGTCTCGTCGTTATTGGGTCGCCAGCCACGATACCAGCGCGTCCTCGAAACCCCGCGCGGCCACGGCCTTGTCGTGATTCACCAGGCTCACGAGCACGTAGCGCCTGCCGCTGGCGCCCTGCACATAGCCGGCCAGGGCGCGCGCATCGCGCAAGGTGCCCGTCTTGAGGTGCGCGCGTCCGGCCGCCTCGTCCTTGCGCAGGCGCCGACGCACGGTGCCATCCACACCGGCAATCGCCAGCGACGAGACGAACTCCGGCATCAACGGGGAATGCCAGGCGGCATCGAGCATGCCCGCCAGGCCGGCGGCGGTGAGCCGCGCGCTGCGCGACAGGCCCGCGCCATTGTCGATCACCCATCCGCGCGTATCGACCTGCTCGCGCGACAGCAGGCCCAGCACCGTGCGCGCCGCGCTGTCTGCCGTGGCACCCGGGCCGTCCAGCGCCGCCCCCAGACTGAGCAGGAGATTGCGCGCCATGACGTTGTTGCTGCGCTTGTTGATCTGCCGGATCACGTCGGCCAGGGCGGCCGAATCGTGCGCGGCGAGCACGCGGGCGCCGGCCGGCACGCGGCCATCGCGCAAATCGCGCGCCAGCGTCCCGCCCAGCTCGCGCCAGAGCAGGCGGAACACCTGGGCAAAATAGTGCTGCTGATCCAGCGCCACGCGCCAGGTGCTGAAGGCGTCGCAGTCCGCCGCCACCTCGCCCGCCAGGGTGATGCGCGCCTGATCGCCCTGGGCGCTGATCTGCGTCTGCGGGCGTGGCGGCCCGGGGCAGCGGCCCGCGCCCCAGCCCAGTTCGCCACCCACGCGCAGGCCGGGCAGCGCGGGATCCGGCACGGCCACCCATTTCTTGCCCTCGGCGTCAGGATAGAAGAACAGGCGCACGGCACCCAACCCGACCATGAGCGCATCGGGACTGGCGTTGTACGGCCGGTCGGGCTCGCCGTCGAAGGCGCCGGTATCGATGCGCACATCGCCGAACAGCGAGCGGTCCAGCACCACTTCAGAGAGGTTTTTGATGCCGCGCATGCGCAGCTCACGCAGCAAGGCCCAGAGATCCGGCACGGCCAGCAGGGGATCACCCCCGGCGCGCACATACAAGGGGCCGGCCAGGCTGCCCTGCGCATCGACGCGCGCCCCCTTGTCGGCCAGCAGCTCGGTGCGCCAGCGATACTCTGGCCCCAGCCCCACCAGGCCGGCCCAGGTGGTCACCATTTTCATGACCGACGCCGGATTGCGGGCCTGCGCCGCATTCACGGCAATCTGCGCGGGCGCGCCGACTTCCTGCACCTGCAGCGACAGCGCCGACAGCGGCAGGCCGGTCGCCTTCCAGGCCTTGTCCAGCCCTGCGGGCAGGCTTTGCGCCGCGAGTGTGGCCGGAGCGGCAAGAACGGCGGCCAGACCGGCCGCCCATGCACCCCGTAGCAGCGGCCTGCGCACAGCGCGTAAAATACGGCCGCAACGCCTCATCATCATCTGCCACCCATTCCCGTGATTGCCGATCTGGAACTGTCTCACTTCGATTACGTCCTGCCACCCGAACTGATTGCGCAAACGCCGGCAGCCCGACGCCCCGACAGCCGGCTGCTGCACCTGGATGCCGCGGGCGCGCTGCACGATCGCCAGTTTACCGACTTCCCCGCCCTCCTGCGCAAGAACGATCTGCTGGTTTTCAATGACACCCGCGTGATCAAGGCGCGCCTCACGGGCCACAAAGCCAGCGGCGGCAAGGTCGAAGTGCTGGTGGAGCGCATCCTCGATGACCACGAAGTCCTGGCCCACGTGCGCAGCAGCAAACCGCCCCGGGCCGGCACGCCGCTGCATCTGGCGCAGGCGCAGGTACACGCCACCGTGCTGGGCCGCGCGGGGGAACTGTTCCACCTGCGCTTCGCCGATCCCGCGCTGGACACCCTGGAGCGCTTCGGCGCCACGCCGCTGCCGCCCTACATCACGCACCCGCCCGACGCCCAGGACGAGGCGCGCTACCAGACCGTGTATGCGCGCACGCCCGGCGCGGTGGCGGCGCCCACCGCCGGCCTGCACTTCGACGAGGCCCTGCTGGCGCACCTGGACGCGCAAGGCATCGCGCGCGCCTTCGTCACCCTGCACGTGGGCGCGGGCACCTTCCAGCCGGTGCGCACGGTAAAAATCAGGGATCACGTCATGCACGCCGAACACTACCACTTGAGCGCCGCCACGCTGGCGCAGATCCGCGCCACACGGCAGGCGGGCGGGCGCATCGTCGCCATTGGCACGACTTCAGCCCGCGCGCTGGAAGCCGCCGCCGCACGCCTGGAAGAAGACGCCGCGGCGGCCGCGTGCGCCATGACTGCCGGGCTGCAGGGCGAGACACGCCTGTTCATCACGCCGGGCTACGGCTTTCGCTGGGTCGATGCCTTGCTGACCAACTTCCATCTGCCCCAGTCCACGCTGCTGATGCTGATCTCGGCGCTGGCGGGCATGGCGCCCGTGCGGCGCGCCTATGCGCACGCTGTGGCGTCGCGCTACCGTTTTTTCAGCTATGGTGACGCCATGTTCATCGAGAGCCCCCAACCATGAGCGGCCTGACGTTCACCGTCCTGCACACGGACGGCGCGGCCCGGCTCGGCTGCCTGCGCCTGAATCACGGCAGCGTGCAAACCCCCGTCTTTATGCCGGTCGGCACCTATGGCGCGGTCAAGGCGATGCTGCCGGCCGAACTGGACACCCTGGGCGCGCAAATCGTCCTGGGCAACACCTTCCACCTGTGGCTGCGCCCCGGCACCGAGATCATCGCGCGCCACCAGGGGCTGCATGGTTTCATGCAGTGGCACAAGCCACTGCTCACGGACTCGGGCGGCTTTCAGGTCTTCAGCCTGCAAGGCCTGCGCAAGATCACCGAAGAAGGCGTGCGCTTCGCCTCGCCCATCGACGGCCGGCGCTTGTTCCTCTCGCCCGAGGAATCCATGCGCATCCAGACCGCGCTGAATTCCGATATCGCCATGGTGCTGGACGAATGCACGCCCTATCGCGTGGGCGAACGCATCGCCACGCTCGACGAGGCGGCCCGCTCCATGCGCATGTCGCTGCGCTGGGCGCGGCGCTCGCGCGACGCCTTCGACGCGGCGGCCAACCCCAACGCCTTGTTCGGTATCGTGCAGGGCGGCATGTTCGAGGCCTTGCGCGACGAATCCCTGGCCGGCCTGGTGGACATCGGCTTTCCCGGCTACGCCATCGGCGGCCTGTCGGTGGGCGAGCCCAAGGACGACATGCAGCGCATTCTCGCGCACATCACGCCGCGCATGCCGGCGCACGCGCCGCGCTACCTGATGGGCGTGGGCACGCCGGAAGACCTGGTGGACGGCGTGGCGCGCGGCGTGGACATGTTCGATTGCGTCATGCCCACGCGCAACGCCCGCAACGGCTGGCTGTTCACCCGGCACGGCGACATCAAGATCCGCAACGCCCGCTATCGCGACGACACGCGCCCGCTCGATGAGGACTGCGACTGCCACACCTGCCGCCACTTCTCGCGCGCCTATCTGCACCATCTGCAGCGCACCAAAGAGATCACGGGCGCGCGCCTGAACACCATCCACAATCTGCACTATTATCTGCAGCTGATGCAGGACATGCGCGACGCCATCGCCGCCGGTCGCTTCGGGCCGTGGCGGGAACGCTTCCACCAGCAACGCGACGCAGGCATCGGATAAAACAGAAATCGCTACAATAGCCGGCTAAGCCCAATCCCCAGGAGTTGACTGATGTCCCTGATCGATACCCTCACCCTCATGCCCGCGCAGGCCGGCCCGGAAGCCAGCCCGCTGATGGGCATGCTGCCCATCATCCTGATGTTCGTGGTGTTGTACTTCCTCATGATCCGCCCGCAGATGAAGCGCCAGAAAGAGCACCGCAACCTGGTCGCCGCCCTCGCCAAAGGCGATGAGGTCATCACCGCCGGCGGCCTGCTGGGCAAAGTCACCAAGGTCAGCGACAACTACATCACCGTGCAGATCAGCGAAATGGGCGACAAGCCCGTGGAAACCATCCTGCAGCGCAATTCCGTCACCTCGGTGTTGCCCAAGGGCACCATCAAGGCACTCTGATCATGAACCGCTACCCGCTCTGGAAATACCTGACCGTCCTGGCCGCCGTCATCATCGGCCTGCTCTACACGCTGCCCAACTTCTTCGGCGAATCCCCCGCCGTGCAGGTGGCCGGTGCCAAGTCCACAGTCAAGGTCACCCCGGCCCTGCTGGATCGCGCCACCGAAGTGCTGCAGCAAACCGGTATCCAGACCACGGGTGGCACGTTCGAGCAGAACGGCCCGGTGGGCACCATCCGCCTGCGCTTCGATTCCACCGACGTCCAGCTCAAGGCCCGGGACGCCATCGAGCAGGCGCTCAATCCGGATCCCGAGAACCCGGATTACATCGTCGCGCTGAATCTGATGTCGTCCTCGCCCAACTGGCTCTCGGCCATCGGCGCCGAGCCCATGCACCTGGGGCTGGACTTGCGCGGCGGCGTACACTTCCTGCTTCAGGTCGACATGCACGGCGCGCTCACGGGCCGCTACGACACGCTGGCCAGCGATGCCCGCAGCGCGCTGCGTGAAGCCAAGCTGCGCAGCGGCAGCATCGAGCGCAGCGAGCTGTCCATCGTGGCCAGCTTCGCGTCCGAGGCCGATCGCGAAGCGGGCGCCAGCGAACTGCGCCGCGCCATGCCGGACATGAACTTCAGCCTCGCCGGCCAGAGCGGCAGCGACTGGCTGCTCACGGGCACGCTCACGGAAACCGCCGTCACGCAGGTGCAGACCAACGCACTCAAGCAGAACATCACCACCCTGCACAACCGCATCAACGAGCTGGGCGTGGCCGAGCCCGTCATCCAGCAGCAGGGTTCGGACCGCATCATCGTCCAGCTGCCCGGCGTGCAGGACGTGGCCAAGGCCAAGGAAATCCTCGGGCGCACCGCCACGCTGGAAATCCGCATGGTGGACGATTCCCCCACGGCGCAGAATGCCCTGCGCGAAGGCACGGTGCCATTCGGTCTGGAGCGCTACGACGATCGCGACGGCCGGCCGCTGCTGCTGCGCCGCCAGGTGATTCTGACGGGTGAAAACCTCCAGGACGCCCAGCCCGGACGCGACCAGCAGACCCAGCAGCCTTCGGTCAACCTGACGCTGGATGCCAAGGGGGCACGCATCTTTCGCGACGTCACGCGCAACAACATCAACAAGCGCATGGCCATCCTGCTGTTCGAGAACAACAAGGGCGAAGTCGTGACCGCGCCGGTGATCCGCACCGAGATTCCCGGCGGGCAGGTGCAGATCACGGGCAGCATGAACGCGCAGGAAGCGGCCGACATCGCCCTGCTGCTGCGCGCCGGCGCCCTGGCCGCGCCCATGAACATCATCGAAGAGCGCACCATCGGCCCCAGCCTGGGCGCGGACAACATCACCAAGGGTTTCAACTCCACCCTGTATGGCTTCATCGTGATGGCCACTTTCATCATGGTGTACTACCACTTGTTCGGCGTGTTTTCCACGCTGGGCCTGGTGTTCAACGTGGTGCTGCTGATCGCCATCCTGTCCATGCTGCAGGCCACGCTCACCCTGCCCGGCATCGCCGCCCTGGCGCTCACCCTGGGCATGGCCATCGACGCCAACGTGCTCATCAACGAACGCATCCGGGAAGAGTTGCGCGCGGGGCTGCCGCCGCAGCAGGCCATCTTCCTGGGCTTCGACCGCGCCTGGGCCACCATCATGGACGCCAACCTGACCAGCCTGATCGTGGGCCTGGCGCTGCTGGCCTTCGGCACCGGGCCGGTGCGCGGCTTTGCCGTGGTCCACACCATCGGCATCCTCACCTCGATGTTCTCGTCCGTGGTGGGCGTGCGCGCGCTCGCCAACCTGTGGTATGGGCGCCAGCGCAAGCTCAAGCGCATCTCCATCGGCCAGATCTGGAAACCCGAATAAGCCGGGCACCCCCCGCCAGCAACCCAGGCAGACATTCTCATGGAATTTTTCCGCATCCACCGCACCATCCCCTTCATGCGCCACGCGCTGGTGCTGAATCTGATCAGCCTGGTGATGTTCGTGCTGGCCGTGGTGTTCATCGTCGCGCGCGGCTTCAACCTGTCGATCGAGTTCACCGGCGGCACGGTGATGGAAGTTAGCTACGCGCAGACGGCGCAGATCGATGATATCCGCACGCGCATCGGCACGCTGGGCTATGCGGACTTCCAGGTGGCGAATTTCGGCACCTCGCGCGACGTGCTGATCCGCTTGCCGGTGCGCGAAGGGGAAAGCTCGGCGGCGCAAAGCGATGCCATCCTGTCGGCGCTGCAGGCCGGCGATACCCAGGTCGAGCTGCGCCGGGTCGAGTTCGTCGGCCCGCAGGTGGGCCAGGAGCTGGTTCACAACGGCCTGATGGCGCTGCTGGTGGTGGTCATCGGCATCATGGTGTATCTGGCGTTTCGCTTCGAATGGAAGTTTGCCGTGGCCGGCGTGGTGGCCAACCTGCACGACGTGGTCATCATCCTGGGCTTTTTCGCCTTCTTCCAGTGGGAATTCTCGCTCTCGGTGCTGGCCGGCGTGCTGGCCGTGCTGGGCTATTCCGTGAACGAGTCCGTGGTTATCATGGACCGCATCCGCGAGAACTTCCGCAAGCAGCGCCGCAGCGACGTGCGCGAAATCATCAACAGCTCGATCACGCAGACCATCTCGCGCACCGTCATCACGCACGGCTCGACGCAGATCATGGTGCTGGCGATGTTCTTCTTCGGCGGCCCCACGCTGCACTACTTCTCGCTGGCGCTCACCATCGGGATCTGGTTCGGCATCTATTCTTCGGTATTCGTCGCGGCGGCCATCGCCATGTGGCTGGGCGTGAAGCGCGAAGACCTGGTCAAACCGGTGAAGAAGGATGATCCTGCCGCCGAGCTCGACTGAGCGACTATAATCCGGGCTTTACACCCTGCCCCCGGGATCAACACCCGTCACGGCCACCACCATGCAAGAAACCACGCTCACGCGGCGCGCGCCCCGCGTCGTCCACCATGGCGCCCCCGTCGTGCCCAAGCCCCGCCGGGGCGGCCATAAGCTGTTCATCCGCACCTTCGGCTGCCAGATGAACGAGTATGATTCGCAGAAAATGGTGGATGTGCTGGACGCGGAAATCGGCGTCGAGCTCACGCCGTCGCCCGAAGAGGCGGACATCATCCTGTTCAACACCTGTTCGGTGCGCGAAAAGGCGCAGGAAAAAGTGTTTTCCGATCTCGGCCGGGTGCGCCACCTCAAGCAGGCCCGGCCCACCCTCATCATCGGCGTGGGCGGCTGCGTGGCCAGCCAGGAAGGCGAAGCCATCATCCGGCGCGCACCTTATGTGGACCTGGTGTTCGGGCCGCAAACCCTGCACCGCCTGCCGGCGATGATTCGCGAGCGCCGCCTGCAGAACCGGCCCCAGGTGGACATCCGCTTCCCCGAGATCGAGAAGTTCGACCACCTGCCGCCGGCGCGCGTCGAAGGGCCCACGGCCTTCGTGTCCATCATGGAGGGCTGCAGCAAGTATTGCAGCTTCTGCGTCGTGCCGTATACGCGCGGGCCGGAAATCTCGCGCCCCTTCGACGACGTGCTCATGGACGTGGCCGACCTGGCCGACCAGGGCGTGCGCGAAGTCACGCTGCTGGGCCAGAACGTGAATGCCTACCGCGGCCCCATGGGCGATGGCACCATCGCGGACTTTGCCATGCTGCTGGAATACCTGCACGACATCCCCGGCATCGCCCGCCTGCGCTACACCACCTCGCACCCCAAAGAGATGACCACGCGCCTGATCGAGGCGCACGGCCGCCTGCCCGGCCTGGCGCCGTTCCTGCACCTGCCCGTGCAGTCCGGCAGCGACCGCGTGCTGGCGGCCATGAAGCGCGGCTATACGCGCGCGGAATACAGCGCCATCATCCAGCGCCTGCGTGCGGCCCGGCCCGACATCGTCCTGTCCTCGGACTTCATCGTCGGCTTTCCCGGCGAGACGGAAGAAGACTTCCAGCAGACGCTGGACCTGATCCGCGCGCTGGGCTTCGACCAGTCCTATTCCTTCGTCTACTCGCGCCGGCCGGGCACGCCTGCGGCCGACCTGCCCGACGATACGCCAGAGGCCGTCAAGCGCGAGCGCCTGCACCGGCTGCAGGCGCTGGTGAACGAGCAGGCCGCGGCCATCGGCGCGGCCTACGTGGGCACGGTCCAGCCGGTGCTGGTCGAAGGGCCGTCGCGGCGCGACGCCAACGAGCTCACGGGACGCATTCCGGCCAATCGCAGCGTGAACTTCGCCGGGCCCGCCGAACTCATCGGGCAGGTCGTGGACGTGCGCATCACCGACAGCCTGGCCAATACCCTGCGCGGTCGCATCGCCACCGTCGCCCAGCCCCTGTGAACCCATGAGCACCGCTTCCCGCAGCCCCCGCCCGATCCACATCGAACTCGATGGCGACAACACCCATCTCGCCAACCTGTGCGGGCCGCTGGACGAAAACCTGCGCCAGATCGCAGAAAGCCTGGCGGTGGACATCCGCCGCCGCGGCAACCGCTTCAGCGTCAGCGGCGCCCAGGCCCGCCAGGCGGTACAGGCGCTGGAGTGGTTCCACCAGCGCGCCGTGCATCAGGTGCTCACGGTGGGCGACATCCAGCTCGGCCTGGTGGAGCTGGCCAGCCACGACGAGGCACCTGCCTCGCAGCGCACGCCCGAGGCCGCCGAGGCCGCGGCGCCCGACGCGCTGCCTGCGCTGGACGACCAGAGCCTGAACCTGCGCACCCCGCGTGCGGACGTGCGCCCGCGCACGCCGCGCCAGCGCGACTACCTGAACCAGATCCTGCGCCACGACATCAACTTCGGCGTCGGCCCCGCCGGCACGGGCAAGACCTGGTTGGCCGTGGCCTGCGCCATCGATGCGCTGGAGCGCGATCACGTGCAGCGCCTGGTCCTGACGCGGCCCGCGGTCGAGGCCGGCGAGCGCCTGGGCTTTCTGCCCGGCGACCTGACGCAGAAAGTAGACCCCTATCTGCGCCCCCTGTATGACGCGCTCTACGATTTGATGGGTTTCGAGCGCGTCCAGCGCATGTTCGAGAAGCAGACCATCGAGATCGCACCGCTGGCCTACATGCGCGGACGCACGCTGAACCATGCTTTCGTCATCCTGGACGAAGCGCAGAACACCACGCCCGAACAGATGAAGATGTTCCTGACCCGCATCGGCTTCGGCAGCAAGGCCGTGGTCAACGGCGACCCGTCCCAGGTCGATCTGCCGCGCGGCCAGACCAGTGGCCTGCTGCACGCCATCGACATCCTGCAATCGGTCAGCGGCATCGCCCTGACGCGCTTCACCAGTCGCGACGTGGTGCGCCACCCGCTGGTGGCACGCATCGTCGACGCGTATGAACAGGCCAGCCAGCGCGAAGCCTGACGCGCCCGGCACGCCGGGCCTGCAACTGCAGGTGCAGTACGCCACGCCGGCAGCGGCCCTGCCGCGCTGGCGTCTGCGGCGCTGGGTGCGCCGTGCCCTGGACGCGGGCGCGGCAGACCTGGCGCGCCAGGGCCGGCCGCCGAGCGCCGCCGCCTTCACGCTGCGCCTGGTGGACGAGGACGAAGGCCGCGCCTTGAACCAGACCTGGCGCCAGGGCGCGCGGGCCACCAACGTCCTCACTTTCGAGTACGGCCGGGACACCGACGGCTGCGCCAGCGCCGACATCATCATCTGCCTGCCTGTGCTGGTGCGCGAAGCGCAGGCGCAGGGCAAACCACTGCTGCACCACGCCGCCCACCTGGTCGTGCACGGCGTGCTGCACGCGCTGGGCTACGACCACATCGTGCCCGCCGAAGCCGACCACATGGAAAGCCTGGAAACCGCCGTTCTGGCGCGGCTGGGCATCGCCGATCCCTATGCCGGCGCCATGCCCGCATCCTTGGATGGGGCAGAATGATTTCGGTTATGCTAAAGCCATCAGAAAACTGTCGATAGGACAATGTCAGACTCCAGCGCAAGCGAAGCCGAGCCGCTACCGGCGAAACACCCCCCCCGTTCTTTGCTGACCCGCCTCACCGGATTCATGCGTCCGGTCGAACCGGCCGACCGGGCCGGCATCAAGGCACTGGTCGATGCCGCCCACGACCGTCAGGTGCTGGACGAAGAAGCCTACGCCATGATTTCCGGCGCGCTGGAAGTGGCCAACCAGACCGCGGCCGACATCATGGTGCCGCGTTCGCGCATGCATCTTCTGGATGCCGACCAGCCGCTGGCCGATCTGCTGCCCGAGATCATCGAAACCGGCCACTCCCGCTTCCCGGTCTACGAAGGCGATCGCGACAACATTATCGGCATCCTGCTGGCCAAGGACTTGCTGCTGACCATCACCCGGCCCAGCATCAGCCTGCGCTCGCTGGTGCGCCCGGCCGCCTTCATCCCTGAAACCAAGCGCCTGAATGTGCTGCTGCGCGACTTTCGCAGCAGCCGCAACCACCTAGCCATCGTCATCGACGAGCACGGCGGCACGGCGGGCCTGGTGACGATGGAAGACGTGCTGGAACAAATCGTCGGCGAGATCGAGGACGAGTACGACGAGGGCGAGGAAAAAACCATTTTCCAGACCGGCAGCAACAGCTGGCGCGCCAAGGGCATCACCACCATCAGCAGCTTCAACCGCGAATTCGACACGCACCTGCCGGACGATGATTTCGACACGGTGGGCGGCTGGCTGGCGGCCGAGCTGGGACACATCCCGCGGCGAGGCGATCACATCACCCACGAAGGCATGCAGATCACCGTCGTCGGTGCCGACGCCAAGCGCGCCCTGTGGCTGCACATCCATCCCGCCAACTAGCCCTGGCGCTGGTGCTGGGCGGCCTGCACGCGCTGGCCTTTGCCCCCTATCCCCTGCCCGCTTGGGCCCTGCCTTTCGTGCAGATTTTTGTGCTGGCGGCCGTGTTCGCCCGGGTGCAGGGCGAAGCCCGCCACGCGCGCGCCGCCGGCTTCGCCCTGGTGTTTGGCCTGGCCAATTTCAGCCTGGGCCTGTACTGGCTGTACAACAGCATGCACCACTATGGCGGCATGCCCTGGCTGCCGGCGGCGCTGGGCGTGCTGGCGCTGGCGGCCTACCTCTCGCTCTACGGCGTGCTGGCCACGCTGCTCGCGCGCCGGCTGGCCGCCATGCACACAGCCGACGCGGGCGCGCGCTCCTGGCTGCGCCAGCTGTGCGCCATCGCGGTCTGGGCTTCGGCCTGGACGCTGGGCGAGTGGTTGCGCGGCACCCTGCTGACGGGCTTTCCCTGGCTCAACATCGGCTATGCCCACGTCGAAGGCGTGCTGGCGCCCTGGGCACCCGTGGCCGGCACCTATGGCATCGCCTGGCTGGCGGCCTTCGCCGCGGCCGCCATCGCCTGCCTCGCGCGCCACAAGGACAGCATCCACGATGCGCGCGCGGCCGCCGGCGTGGGCATGGCCATCGTCAGCGGCCTGATCGGCATCGGCCTGGAACACGTGCAGTGGACCCGCGCCCAGGGCGAGCCCATGATCATCCGCCTGGTGCAGGGCAACGTCCCGCAATCGGAGAAGTTCGACCCCGAGCGCATCGGCGCCGGCATACGGCAATACTTGCAGCTGGCCGACCTGCCCGCCAAGACACCCGAGGCCAGGCCCGCGCTGATCGTCCTGCCGGAAACCGCCATCCCCCTGTTCCAGAACCACGTGCCGCAAGCCGTCTGGGACGACTGGCGTGGCGTCGCGGCAGGGCAATCCGCCGACATCCTCATGGGTGTGCCGCTGTCCGGGCCGCAAGCAGGGCGCAGCACCAACAGCGCCATCGCCTTCAATGCGCAGACACCGCCGGGGCAGCTGGCCACGGCCACCGCCGCCTTGCGCTACGACAAACACCACCTGGTGCCCTTCGGCGAATTCATCCCACCGGGCTTCGCCTGGTTCGTACACGCCATGCGCATCCCCATGGGCGACTTCGACCGCGGCGCGGCGCGTCAGCCCATGTTCACGATCGGCGACCAGCATATCGCGCCCGACATCTGCTACGAAGACGTTTTCGGCGAGGAAATCATCCGCAGCGTGCGCGACAGCGACACGCAGGGCCCGGGTGCCAGCATCCTCGTCAACCTGAGCAACCTGGCCTGGTTCGGCCAGAGCTGGGCCTTGCGCCAGCACCTGCAGATCGCGCGCATGCGCGCGCGTGAAACCGGCCGCCCCATGCTGCGCGCCACCAATACCGGCATGACGGCGGCCATCGCGCCGGACGGGCGCGTGGGTGCCGTGCTCACGCCCTGGCAGGCCGGCGTGCTGGACGTGGAAGTCCAGGGCATGCACGGCCTGACGCCGTACGCGCGCCACGGCAACGCGCCCGTGCTGATTGTCAGCCTGCTGCTGCTCGCGCTGGGCTGGCGAACCTTCCGGCATGATTGAGGTCTAAACGGCATCCCACCCCCAAGGATTCCTCATGCGCAAACCCCCGTGGCAGATCGGCATCCGGCCGTCCGAAATCACCCCCGAACCCGTCTGGCGCGCGCGCCGCGAATGGCTCGGCAAGGCCATGGCCGCGAGCGCCCTGCTGCCCCTGGGTGCGCAGCGTGCGGCGCGCGCCGCCAACGGGCCTGCCGGCACGCCGCTGACTGGCACGCCCAGCGCCCAATGGTCGGTCGATGCCCGCCCCAATGACTGGGACGACATTACCGGCTACAACAACTTCTACGAGTTCGGCACCGGCAAGGGCGATCCGGCCCGCCACGCCGGCCGGATGGCGTTGCAGCCCTGGACGCTGCGCATCGACGGCGACGTGGCGCGACCGCTGACGCTGGATCTGGATGATCTCATGGCGCTGGCCCCCATGGAAGAGCGCATCACCCGCCTGCGCTGCGTCGAAGCCTGGTCCATGGTCATCCCCTGGACCGGTTATTCCCTGTCGCACCTACTCCAGAAGGCGGAGCCCCTGAGCCGCGCGCGCTACGTGGTCTTCACGACCGCCCTGCAGCCCGACGCCATGCCCGGCGTGCGCCGCGGCATCCTCGACTGGCCGTACACCGAAGGCTTGCGGCTCGACGAAGCCATGCACCCGCTGACGCTGCTGACCTTCGGTGTTTACGGACGCGCCCTGCCGCCCCAGAACGGGGCGCCGCTGCGCGTGATCGTACCCTGGAAGTACGGCTTCAAGTCGGCCAAGTCGCTGGTCTCCATCCGCCTGCAGGCAGAAGCGCCGCACACCAGCTGGATGACGGCCGCGCCGCAGGAATACGGGTTTTACGCCAACGTCAATCCCGACGTGCCCCATCCGCGCTGGAGCCAGGCCAGCGAACGCGTGATCGGCACCGGTCTGTTCGCCGCACGCGTGCCGACACAGCCCTTCAACGGCTATGGCGAGGCGGTGGCCAGCCTGTACGCTGGCATGGATCTGGCCAAGCACTTTTGATGTCGCCCTATCCCCACGCCCGACCATCGCACTGGCTCGTACCCGCGCTCGTCCACCTGTGCGCCCTGCTGCCGCTGTTGCGCTGGCTGATGCTGGGCCTGATCGACGGCCTGGGCGCCCATCCGCAGGAATTCCTCATCCGCTCCTCCGGGCTGTGGGCCCTAGTCCTGCTCATGGCGACGCTGAGCGTGACGCCGCTGCGCCGCCTGGGCCTGTGGCCCGGCATATTGCGCTACCGCCGCACGCTGGGGCTGTACACGGCCTCCTACACCCTGCTGCACACCCTGGCCTGGGCCGTGTGGGATCAGGGCACGCTCGCGGCGATGTGGGCCGACCTGTGGACGCGCGACTTCATTGGCGTGGGCGCTCTGGCGGCCCTGGGCTTGGTGCCCCTGGTCATCACTTCGACGCAAGGCTGGATGCGTCGCCTGGGCCGGCGCTGGAAGCACTTGCACCGCCTGATCTACCCGGTCGCCATCCTGTCCGTGCTGCATTTCGACTGGATGCGCGCGGGCAAGAACGATTTGCTGGAACCCCGCCTGTACGCCCTGGGGCTGGCCGTACTGCTGGGCCTGCGGCTATGGTGGCGCCGGCGCGGCTGACACTGCGGGGATTGCCTGCTAGCGTGACCGCACGATCGCCGTCACCGGCAAATCTGCGGGCAGGCGCTCGCGCGCAACCATGGCGTGGATGCCCTTCACTCCGTTGACGAGTTGCGAGACCTGCAGATCGCAGGCCAGACTGCAGAAGGTATAGGCTTCGGACGGCGCCCAGCCCGTGAGCGCCACGAGCCAGTCGATCATCTCGCGCAAGGCCTGCCGGGCCGCATCATCGAGATCTTCGTCCAGGCCCAGGGTGATCAGATGCGTATCATTCAGGGCACGCGGCATGGCCTGCCCGGTCTGCTTGTGCAGGATGAGGCGCAGTTCGCCGCGCAAGCAGGTTTCCAGCGCCGTGAGGCAGACTTCGCCGTTGCCCTGCAGCGCATGACCATCGCCCACCGACAGATGGGCACCGTCGACGAATACCGGCAAGAAGACGCTGCTGCCCTGGGTGAATTCCTTGCAGTCGATATTGCCGCCGAAGGCGCGCGGCTGCACCGAGGATACGCGGCCCCAGGCCACGGGCGGTGCGTTGGCGATGATGCCGAAAAAGGGGTTCAGGGGCAGCTCGGGCCCCCAGGGCAGCTGGGCGACATTGCGCGCGCGGTCCAGCTCGATGAAACGGCAGGTGGTCGCGGGGAAATCCGCCGGCAAGGTGCCGTGCAGCGGCCGGATGATGTTCCAGGCCCAGTCGCAGTCGAGTTCGATCTTTTCCAGGCGCACCTCCAGGGTATCGCCGGGCTGCGCACCCTTCACGTGGATGGGACCGGTGAGCAGGTGCGGGCCGAGCTCGCGCCGGATGTGCTCCAGCACGTGGCGATGGCGCGCCGAGACGCGCGTCATGTCGACCACTTCGTCCCAGCCCGACAGGGTTTCCACGCAGACGGTATCCCCGGAGTCCACTTCCAGCACCGGCGCCAGGCTACCGTCCAGATAGCCCCAGTGCACCGTCTCCGGCGTGGGCAACAATTGATGCGTGCGTCCCATGAATCGATTCCTTGTCTTATGCAATGCCCAGCAGTTGGCGCACCCGTCCTTCGTCCTGTTCGAACTGGGCGACCGTGCCTTCGAACGCCACCTGCCCCGTGCTGAGCACGATGATGGCATCGGCCAGTGTACGCGCTGCTTCCAGATTCTGCTCGACCAGAATGATGGACAGGCCCTCCGTTTTCAGCGCCGCGATGGTCTGCAGCAAATCGTTCACGATCAGCGGCGCCAGCCCTTCGGAGGGCTCGTCGAGCAGCAGCAGTTCGGGGTTGGTGGCCAGCGCGCGGCCGATGGCCAGCATCTGCTGCTCGCCGCCCGACAGGCTGCCGGCGAGCTGTCGGCGCCGCTCGCCCAGGCGCGGGAACAAGGCCATGATGTTGGGCAGGGTCCAGCGACGCTGCTTGCCACCCCGGCTGGCCACGAGCAGGTTTTCTTCCACCGTCAGGCTGGGGAAAATGCGCCGGCCCTGCGGCACCAGGCCGATGCCGGCGCGACAGATCTGCTCCGGCGCCAGGCCCTGCAGGTTGGCGCCCATGGCGCGCACATGCCGGGCGCGCGCGCGCACCAGTCCGGAGATGGCGCCGATGCAGGTGGATTTGCCCGCGCCGTTGCGGCCCAGCAACCCCAGTACGCTGCCGCGCCGAACACGCAGATCGACGTCGCGCAGGATTTGCACGTCGCCATAAAAGGCGTCCAGCCCGCCGATATCCAGCACCCAGTCTTTAGCGTCCAAGGTAAATCTCCTTAGTGCGCGGGTCGGCCGCCACCTCGGCGCGCGTGCCTTCGACCACCACCTCGCCAAAGTTCAGCAACGTCACCTTGTCGGCCAGTTCCAGCGCGATATCGACATCGTGTTCGATCATGATGATGGTCACTTCGGGATCGATGCCCGCGATCAGTTTCTGCACGTCGCTGCGCTCCTCGGCCGAGAGACCGCTGAGCGGCTCATCGAGCAGGAGCAGGCGCGGTCTTTGCGCCAGCGCGATGGCGATCTCGAGCCGGCGCCGCACGCCGTAGCTGGTTTCGCTCACGCGATGATCCCGGTATTGCGCCAGGCCCAGCGCGTCCAGCACCTGGCCCGCTTCCTCGTGCACGCCGTTCAGGCTGGCGAGCGGCTTCATCAGGCTCCAGCGCGCCGGGTGGCGCACCAGCACGGCCAGCGCCACGTTGTGCAGCAGGGTGTCGTTGGGGAACAGCGTGAGGATCTGGTAGGTGCGCCCGATGCCCAGCAAGGCGCGCTGCTGCACCGGCAATGACGTGATGTCCCGGCCCAGGTACTGCACGGTGCCGCTGGTGGCCGGCAAATCACCGGAGATCAGGTTGAACAGGGTCGTCTTGCCGGCGCCGTTGGGGCCCAGCAGCAACCGGCGCTCACCCTTTTCTATCGTCAGGGAAACCTTGTTGACCGCCACCAGGCCCTGGAAGCGGATGGTCAGGTCCTGTGTCGTGATGATGGGATCCATGAGGCACTCCACTCCTTATTCAGACCCGCCAGTGCCCGCGGCGTCCGCCACGGGCGATCGCGCCGGGACGGCACGCCCGCCAGCCAGCCGCTGCAGGGCAGGCGCGATGCCTTGCGGCATCAGCAGCACGACCAGGATGTACATCATGCCCAGCAGCATGACCCAGCGCTCGACGTAGCTGGACACCCACAGCTGGGTCATGGTGACCAGGATGGCGCCGATGACCGGCCCGATGAGCGTTCCCACGCCGCCCACCAGCACCATGAGATAGATTTCCGCCGAACTGATGATGGACAGGGATTCCGGGCTGATGAACTTGTGGTAGTACGCAAAGAGAATGCCGCCCACGCAGGCAAAGGCGCCGGACACGGTAAAGGCCACCCAGCGCACGCGCCAGACGTCGTAGCCCAGGGCCGACATGCGCCGCTCCTGATCCTTGGCGCCGCGCAGGATGGCGCCCATGGGAGACAGCATGACGCGGCGGATGAGCAGCACCGAGCCGGTCACGATCGCCAGCACGAGCAGGTAGAAAGCCTGGGGATCGGCAAAATCCACGCCGCCGATGCGGGGCCGCACAAGGCCGCCCAGGCCATGGTCGCCCCCAGTGACATCGACCCAGCGATAGGCCAGCCCCCAGGCGACCAGGCCCAGGGCGACCGTGATCATCAGAAAGCTCAGGCCCTTGGCGCGCAGCGCAATCAGGCCGAACAGCGCGGACACGCCGATGCCGATGACCAGCGCCGCGCCGATCGCCACGCCATGCCCCAGGCCCAGCGTGCTGTAGACGTAGATCACGGCATAGGAACAGATGCCGGAGATGGCGGCATGGCAGAAAGAATCCAGTCCGCCCACGCCGACCAGGAGGTTCAGGCTGCTGGCCAGCAGCACGGCCACCAGTACCTGCGCCGCCAGGTTGACGTAATAGATCGGAAAACTCAGGCCGAAGTAGATCAAGAAGCCCAGCACCAGCAGCGCGAGCATCCAATTGCGTTTCACAGTGCACTCCTTCCGAACAAGCCCTGTGGCCGCACCGCCAGCATGACCACCATGGGCAAAAACAGGATCACGTAAGCCAGGTCGGGCACCAGGGCGATGCCGAAGACGTAAATCATGCCCACGATCAGGCTGCCGACGATGGAGCCCACGAAGCTGCCGATCCCGCCCAGGATGACGACCACCAGGGCCAGCGGCAACAGCTCGAAGTCGAGCCCCGGATAGATGGACAGCACGGGCCCGGCGAGCACCCCGGCGGCGCCGGCCAGCATGGAACCGATCACGAAAATGAACGAAAACAGCAGCGGCGCCGGAATGCCCACGGCACGCGCCATCTGGACGTCATCCACGGCCGCGCGCACGGTCGCGCCGATGCGCGTTTTTTCCAGCAGCAGCCACAGGGCCAGACCGACCACGATGGCTGCGGCGATGATGGCGAACCGGTACAAGGGCAGCACCACCCCGCCGATACGGGTGACGCCCGTCAGCGCGGCCGGCGCGGGCAAGGGGAAGGGGTCGCCGCCCCAGATCCACAGGCACAGATCGCCGATCACCAGCGCCACGCCCAGGGTGACGAGCACCTGCGGCAGGGGCTGGTCGCTGAGCCGGCGCAGGAACAGGCGTTCGAGCAGAAAGCCCACCGCGCCCACGCCCAGCGCCGACACGACGACGGCGAAGGTGAACGGCAGCCCCTGCCAGGAGGCGACCAGACCCAGATAGCCACCCAGCAGGAACAGGCTGGTATGCGCGAGATTGAACACTCGCATGGTCCCGAAAATCAGGGAGAACCCGGACGCCACCAGAAACAGCAAGCTGCTGAAGGCGATGGCGTTGAAAAATTGCAGTACCCAATATTTCATGACGATTTACCAGCCCTGAAAAGCCGCACGCTCAGCGCGCGTCGCAGTAATCCCAGTTGCGCGAATACACCGGGCAGGCGAGGAATTTCTCGGGATCGTAATCACCGAACTGGCTCACCGCCGGGTAGGACTTGAGGATCACGTTCTGCAGGCGGCCATCCTTGCGCTCCACCTTGCGGATGGCGATATCCAGGATGGGCTGGTACTTGTGATCCAGCTTGATGGCGCCGAACGGCGAATCGTCCATCTCCACCTTGCGCAGGGCCGCCATCAGCGCTTCGCTGTTTTCCGCGTCGCCATCGACCGCCTCGATGCCGGCCACGAGGAACTGGCAGGAAATGTAGTTGCCCGCCGAATAGTTGCCGGGATCCGTGCCGTAGCGCTCCTTGTAGGCCGCCACGTAAGCCTGATTGCCCGGGTTCTCGGTCGTGGCCTGGTAGTAGGATGCGGAAATCACGCCGATGGCGTCATCGCCCATGACGCGCAGGATGCCCTCGTCCGTCGTCGAGACGCCACCCAGCAACTGCGGCTCGACGCCGTACTCGCGATACTGGTTCACGAAACGCACGCCGTTACCGCCGAAATAAAAGGCGATCACCGCATCGACCTTCTCGTCGATCTGGGCAATGTACGGACCGTAATCGTTCGTGTTCAGCGGCGTCCAGAACGTCTGCGTGATCTTGCCGCCGTGCTCTTCGAACGTGCGTTTGAAGCCCTGGGCGGCTTCATGGCCGATGGCAATGTCGTCGGCGAACATGGCGATGCGCTTCATGCCCAGGTGCTCGGCGGCGTAGACGCCGAACGGATGGGACGCCTGGGCCGAGGTACCGTTGGTGCGGACATACCAGGGGTTGGCCTTGCGCTGGGTGAGGTCTTCCGCCGCTGCCGTGCCCGACAATACCGGCGTCTTGCCGTTGCGCACGTAATCATCCACGGCCAGGGTTTCAATGGTGGCCATGGGCCCCAGGACCGCCACGACCTTCTCGCGCTCGACCAGCTCCTGCAGCTTGGTACGCGCCTGCGCCGGCTGACCATGGGTGTCCAGGACCAGCAGCTCGACCGGACGCCCGGCGATGGTGTTGTCGTGCTCGGCCATGCACAGCTCCACGCCGCGATCCAGCTCCAGCCCGCCGGCGGCCAGCGGCCCCGAATGAATCGTCAGCACGCCGATCTTCAGCGGTGCCTTGTTATCCTGCGCATGGCTGGCCGGCGCGGCCAGCATGCCCAGCGCGCACAGGGCGCTGGTGATTCCCAGCATGTTTTTCAGCACGCGCGTGCGTGCGCCGCGACCCGCAGCGCCATGGGCTTATTCGACCCGGATATCGTTGGCCTGGATGATCTTGCCCCAGTGCTCGGTCTCGCTGGCGATGTAATCACGCAGCTCATCGGGCGTCATGGACTGGGCCACCACACCGATGGCCGCGAAGCTGGCCACCAGCTCGGGATCGGCCAGCGCCTCGGCCGTCAGGCGATGCAGCGTCTCGATGACCTCGGGCGGCGTACCGGCCGGCGCCACGAGGCAGAACCAGTTGGACGCGTCAAAGTCGGGATAGCCTTTCTCGGCCACTGTAGGCGTGTCCGGCAGCAGCTCGGACCGATCCCGGGTCAGCACGGCGATGGCCTTGAGCTTGCCGCTCGCCACGGACTTGGACGCCGTCACCAGCGAGCTTTCGAAACCGACCGGAATCACGCCCGCCAGCAAGTCGACCGAAGCCGGCGCCGTGCCGCGATAGGGTACGTGCACCAGATCGATGTCGGCGAGTGAGCTGAGGTATTCGGCAGCCAGGTGCGGCGCCGTGCCGACCCCCGGCGTGGAATAGTTCAGCTCGCCCGGATGGGCCTTGGCGTATTCCAGAAAGCCCTCGAAGGTATCGAACGGCGTAGATGGGTGTGCGAGGATGGCCGGCGTGGCGATGCCCACCATGGAGATGGGCGCGATGTCCTTCTGCACGTCGTATGGCAGCGTGGCGTACAGCGTGGGCGAGATGGCCAGGCTGCTGATGAGGCTGATGCCGATGGTATAGCCGTCGGGCTCCGACTGGGCGATGACGTTGGTGCCGATGTTGCCGCCCGCCCCCGCCTTGTTGGTCACGACGACCGGCTGCCCGAGCGCATCGCCCAGGTATTTGGATACGATGCGCCCCATCACATCGGCCGGACCGCCCGGTGCGAACGGTACGACCATGCTGATGGGCTTGTCCGGATAGGCGGCCGACGCCGGAGCACCAAACCCGAGGCTCGTGGCCAGCGCCAGCGACAGCGCGCCGGCTTTCAAGATTCTACTGATCATATCTTCCCCACTGGTTATTGAAAATGATGAAGCAGGTCCCCGTCACGGGGACCCTCGATCGCTACGACAGACGCCCGGCATCGCGGCGCTGCTCATAGGCCTTGACATTGGTATAGGCGGCCACATGGAGCGTGTCGTCCAGACCCGCCTGGCGACAGCGCTGCAGCATGTCGCCCACGATGTGATCGGCTTCGATGCGCCCGCCACTTTCCAGGTCGCGCAGCATGGACGCCTCGTATTTGTTTTCCGTATCCGCAAACAGCGCATGGTAGGGCGCCAGGAATGCGGCGCTCGGCGCATAGCCGGCGTGTGTGGCAATGGCCGCATTGGTTTCCAGGAAGCGGCGGCACAGCGCCGTGCCTTCCGGCGTGCGGGCGATCTCGCCCACATTGGCGCGCATCAGGCAGGTCATGCCGGCCACCGTTGCCAGATGCACCAGCTTCATCCACATGTCGTGCATGATCTGCGTGCTCAGCTTGGCTTCGATGCCGGCTTTGGCCAGCCAGTCGCGGAAGGCCTGGGTGCGCTCGGACACGCGACCGTCCTGCTCGCCGAAGGTGAGCGTCTGCCAGTCGCTGAGCTGGCGGATCACGCCCTGCGCCGTGAGCGTGACCTGCATCTTGATGCTGCCGCCCAGCACCCGCTCTTGGCCGAACTCGGCATTCAGGCGCTCGATATGCGCCAGGCCATTGAGCAACGGCAACACGCAGCTGCCCTCGCCCACCGCCGGGCGGATGGCGTCGATAGCCGAATCCAGGCTGTAGGCCTTGCACGCCAGCACCACCAGGTCGTAGGCCTGCGTGACCGCGTCCTGCGTGATGGCCCGCACCGGCACGGTGGCATCGCCATAGTAGGGGCTCTCGATGCGCAGCCCCTGCGCCTCCAACGCCTGCCGGCGCGGCCCATGCACCAGAAACGTTACGTCCGCGCCCGCGGCCGCTAGACGTCCGCCGACCATGCCGCCGATGCCACCCGCGCCCAATACCAGAATTTTCATGATCTCTAACCCTCTGCTGTATTCAGATTGATTCACGCGGCCAGCGCTTCGGCGATGGCCTGCCCCACGTCTTCGGTGGAGGCCTGGCCGCCCAGGTCGCGCGTGCGCGGCCCCTGCGCCAGCACGGTTTCCATGGCGCGCACGATGGCGGCCGCCGCCGGCCCTTCCCCGAGGTGATCGAGCATCATGGCACCCGCCCAGATCTGCCCGATGGGGTTGGCGATGTGCTGCCCCGCGATATCTGGCGCCGAGCCGTGCACGGGCTCGAACATGGACGGAAATTCCTTTTCCGGATTGATGTTGGCCGACGGCGCGATGCCGATGGTGCCCGCGCAGGCCGGCCCCAGGTCGGACAGGATGTCGCCGAACAGGTTGGAGCCCACGACCACGTCGAAACGCTGGGGGTTCAGGACAAAGTGCGCCGACAGGATGTCGATGTGGTACTGATCTGTGGTCACTTCGGGATATTGCGCCGCCATGAGGGCGAAGCGCTTGTCCCAGTACGGCATGGTGATGGCCAGGCCATTGGATTTGGTGGCCGACGTGACCCGCCGGGCCGGGCGGCGCATGGCGGTTTCGAAGGCATAGCGCAGGATGCGATCCACGCCCTTGCGCGTGAAGGTGCTGAGCTGGACGGCGGCCTCGTCTTCCGTGCCTTCGCCGATGATGCCGCCGACGCTGGAATACTCGCCCTCGACATTCTCGCGCACGACGATCATGTCGATATCGCCGACCGCGCGCCCCGCCAGCGGCGACGCGACCCCCGGCATGAGGCGAATGGGCCGGATGTTGGCGTACTGCTGGAAACCGCGCCGGATGCGCAGCAGCAGCTCGCCCAGGGAAACATGGTCGGGCACGCCCGGAAAGCCCACGGCGCCCAGGAAGATGGCGTCGTGATCGCGGATCTGCGCCAGGCCGTCCTCGGCCATCATGCGTCCGTGCTGGTGATAGTAGTCGCAGCCCCAGGGGAATTCATCGTAGTGCACGCCGAAGCCGAACTTTTGCGCCGCCGCGCTCACCACGCGCTGGCCTTGCGGCATCACTTCGGTACCGATGCCGTCGCCGGCAATCACGGCAATGCGGTAGTTGCGCGCGCCCGTCATGCCTTGCACCCCCCGGCGTGCTTGCCCGACGGATCACCCGATTCCGCCGGGGCTGCCGCAGGCGCGCCCGCCGGCACGCCACCCGCGAAGCGCACCGCGCTCACGGCGCGCTCGTTGACCTGCAGCGAGAAGACGTCCGGACGGGCGTAATGGCCCACGACGTCGAAATCGAACTTGCCCCGGGGAATGGCGTTCATGTCGATGTCCGCGACCAGCAAGGCCTCGCCGTCGAAATCCGGCCCGGCCAGCACAGTCCCGGCAGGGTCGATGATGCAGCTGCCGCCCCGCGAGACGATGGGATCGTCCGTGGCACCGGCTTCATGTTCGAAGGCCTCGGCGTAATCGCTGGCGTGGGCAAACATATTGCACGACAGCACGAAGCAGCGCCCTTCCATGGCCACGTGCTGCATGGTGGGCAGCCAGGTGTCGCGCCCGTCGGCCGTGGGGGCACAGTAGATCTCGATGCCCTTGGCGTAGTGCGCCGCGCGCATAAGCGGCATGTAGTTTTCCCAGCAGATGACGGCACCGACCTTGCCGATCTCGGTATCGAACACCGGCATGGTGGAACCGTCGCCAAAACCCCAGACCAGGCGTTCGCCCCCTGTTGGCATGAGCTTGCGGTGCTTGCCCAGGTATTCGCCCTTGGCGGAAAAGAACAGCACGGTGCAGTACAGCGTGCCGCCGTCGCGCTCGATCGCGCCCACGACCAGCATCAGCCCGTTGGCGCGCGCAATGTCCGCCAGCTGATCGCAGGCCGGGCCAGGCACGTCGATGGCATTGTCCCAATAGCGCCGGAATTCATCGCGCCCTTCTTCGCTGCGCCGGCCCACCGGGGCGCCAAAGCCCGAACCGCGCGGGTAACCGCCCACGAACGCTTCCGGGAACAGGACCAGGCGGACCTGCTGTTGCGCGGCCTGGGCCGCGACGGCCGCGATGGCCTCGATCGCCGCTTGCGAGGTGGTTGCCGGCCGCATCTGGGCCACGGCCACGCGGACATTCTTTTTTTGTGCCATGGGAGTCTGGATCTCCATCGTGAAGTGCATATCGTATTTTGTATACTATATACGAACGATACATCGTGTATGCTGGCACGTCAAGCCCCAGAATACTGTCAAGAGGACCCCGGGCAAGCCATGGAACAAAAGCTCGAAATCGACCATCTGCCCTTTCAAACGCCTTCGCTGGTCGACACCGTGGCCGACGCCCTGCGCCAGGCCATCCTGGGCGGCAAGATCGAAGGCGGCCATGCGGTGCGCCAGGGCCATATCGCGGAAAGCTTCGGCGTGAGCCGCATCCCCGTGCGCGAAGCCCTGCTCAAGCTCGAAGGCGAAGGGCTGGTCAAAGCCGTGCCCCGGCGCGGCTTCGTGGTGACCACCCTGTCGGCGCGCGACTTCCGGGAAATACTGGAGATGCGCTACGCGCTGGAAAGTCTGGCCCTGACGCTGGCGGCGGCGCGCTTCACCCCCGAGGACTTGCGCGAGGCGCTGGACATCGTCAATGCGGCGCGCGCGGCCATGCCGTCCGAAGGCAACGAAGATTTACGCCAGGAGTTCGAATCGCGCTGGGGCAGCCTGAACTGGGCGTTCCACCGGCGCCTGTACGTCGTGGCGCAGCGGCCGCGCCTGCTGTCCTGGATAGAGAACCTGCAGCATTTGTTCGCGCGCCAGCTGGGCAGCCAGCTGGACCTGGAGCGCAAGCCCGCGCGCACGCCGCGTGCGCCGCGCAGCGGCGGGCTGCGCGCCAACCGCCAGGAATGGGAAACCGTGCTGGAAGAACACCGCGAGCTGGCCCTGGCCTGCGGGCGCCACGATGCCGGGTCAGCGCAGGACATCCTGAGGGCGCATATCTTCGATCATGGCGAGAAGCTGGTGCAGCAGATTTACGGATAAGCACGCACGGACACCCGCCCTGGACCCTCGGCGCACGGGAATTCAAAGCTATTTACAGCCCGAACTGTTGCATTCCCGACACTATCTCTTATAATCCCGCCACTTATTCACGCTTCTTGACATTGCTCAAAAGCGCAGCGCGCCGGAATCCGCTAGAATGTAACCGAACGCCCGAAATGGCTGCACGCACATTGATGTGCCGGGCGATGTTCTCAATAGTTTTCAACAGGAACACCCCCATGCGTAATTTTCTGCAATCCCTCGCCCGCGACGAGCGCGGCGTCACCGCCGTCGAGTACGGCATTCTGGCCGCGATCGTGATCGGGGTTCTGGTTGGTGCGGGCGCCCTATTTAAAGACGCGTTGGAAAATCTTTGGGACGCTGTTACCAGCGGCATGAGCAACGCGACCAACTGATCATCAGCACCAGGCGTCATGCCCTCCCTTTCCACCGCCATGGCCGTCCTGGCCATGCTGGCGGCGGCGTGGATGTTGGCGGGGCTGGCGTGGCGCGATCTGACGCAGCGGCGGCTGCCCAATCCCATGGTGGGCAGCTACGCCGCTTTTTTCATTCCCTATGCCCTGGGCACGAGTATGGATGGGGTACAATTTGTCACCCATCTGGGCCTGGCGCTGGCCGTCGGCGCGCTCATGGCCGTGTTGTTCGCCCTGCGCAAGGTAGGCGGTGGCGATGTAAAACTATGGGCCGCGCTCATGCTGTGGGCCGGCCCCAAGGGTGCCCTGCCCGCGCTCGTCATCGCCGTGCTTATCGGCGGTCTGCTGGGTGTGCTGGGGCTGGTGGCGCGTGCCGTATTGCAGCGCAAGCGCCGGCCGCGCGGGCGGGCGCTGTTTGCCATGCTCACGGCCAGTCGCGGCATCCCTTATGGCGTAGGCCTGGCCATCGCCGGCCTGCATAACCTGCTCACCGTGGGGCTCTGATCCTGTCTGCCCGCCGCCGGCGGGCCTTTTATTGAAGGAAGGTCGCGCAATGCCGACCGTGCTGAAGTTTGTGCTGCTGATCATCGGCGCGGCCCTGCTCGCGCTGGCGGCGCGCGCCCTGCTGCTGAGCCAGGAGCGCAAGAAAGAAACCATCGAAGAGCCGCAGGTCAGCGTCATGGTCGCAGCGGCCGACCTGCCCGCCGGCCTGCTGCTGCGTGCCGAAGACATCGACTGGCGGGAAATGCCCAAATCCAAGGCGCCGGACGGCGCGGTCAAGCAGGATTCGGCCGAGGCCGACACCCTGGCCGGGGTGCTGCTGCGCCGCGACGTACACCAGGGCGACGTCATGCTGGCGCGCAACGTCATCCGCCACGACGCGCCCGGCTTCCTGGCCGCCGCACTGCAGCCCGGCATGCGCGCCATCTCCGTGTCGGTGGACAATGTCTCCGGCAACGCCGGCCTGATCCAGCCGGGCGACTATGTCGACATGATTCTGGTACAGCAATCGCGCAGCAGCGAACTTATCGATACCAGCCGGGCACGCTCGGTGGTCAGCGAAACCGTGGTGGAAAACGTGCGTGTCATCGCCGTGGGCTCGGTGTTCCAGCAGGAAGACAAACACAGTTCGGGCGCGCGCAGCGCGCCGGCGCGCACCGTGACGCTGGAGATGATGCCGCGCGCCGCCGAGGCGGTCACGGTGGCCTCGCGCCTGGGTTCGCTGACGCTGGCCTTGCGCAGCTTCGCGCTGACCGATCCGCTCGCGCGCCAGAAGGAACCCGCGGGCGCCATCGTGGCCTGGGAAGCGGACAAGGATCGCCATCAGCCCGTCTGGGCGGGCGATGTCTCGCGCGCCATCGCACAACAGGAAAGTGCGGCGGCGGCCGCGGCAACGGCGGCGGCGCCACCGGAAGCCGCCGCGTCGCCCGCGCCCCCGTCCCCACCACCGGCCGCCCCGCCCACGCGCGAAATCACCATCCTGCGCGGGGCGGAACGCAGTACCGTCGTCGTGGAAAGCCGGCATTGACGCCACGGCAGGGCGCGCATACAGTCATCAGGATTACACATTACTGGTCAGGGCATCTCGAAAGGACAGGTTCATGGCGGTTCTCACCCCATTTCATGCGTCACGGCGCAGCGCAAGCGCCCGCAGCCCGCTGACGCTGGCCGGTCTGTTGACGGCGGCCCTGCTGCTGCCCGCGCACGCGTATGCGCTCACCCTCGCGCTGGGCGAAGCGCAGCTGCTGCGCTTCAAGGGCCCGGCCCAGACCGTTTTCGTGGCCGACCCGGCCATTGCCGACATCCAGGTGCCCACGGACGGCGCGGTGCTCGTCATGGGCAAGAAAACGGGCCAGACCACGGTCTTCGCCTTGGGCGAAGACGGCAAAACGCTGCTGCAGCAAACCCTCACGGTACGCCACAACACGGGCGAACTGGCGCAGGTGCTGCGCCAGCGCTTCCCGGCCCTGCGGCTCACGCTGGAATCGGCTCCGGGCTCGCTCATGCTGGGCGGCAGCGCGCCCGACAGCGATACCGTGGAAGCCATCCGCAATACGGTGCAGTCCTACCTGGGCAAGGATGAACAACTCATCAACCGCATCCGCATCAGCAGCCCCACCCAGGTCTATCTGCGCGTGCGCGTCACCGAAGTCTCGCGCGCCATCACGCAGCAACTGGGCATCAACTGGTCCGCCATCACCACGCCGGGCAACTTCTTCGCCGGCATCATCAGCGGGCGGCCGTTCCAGAACATCACCCTGAACCTGGGCGGCAGCGACAGTTCATCCAGCGAGCGGGCGGCGGCCATCGGCGGTGCGGCCGCGCTGGGCAGCAGCTGGATGCGCGGCAGTGAAGGCACGAGCTGGTCGTACGACGGCTCGCGTTCGGGCAGCAGCAGCGGGTCGCGCAGCGGCAGCGACTCGCGCCTGCGCAACCAGGGCTTCAACTACAGCAGCACCTTCACCGGCGCCGGCGAAGGCGGCTACTCCTTCCTGGGCGGCTACGCCAAGGGCGACCGCTCCATCCAGGCCATGCTCGACGTGCTGGATCGCGAAGGCATGATCAGCATCCTGGCCGAGCCCAACCTGACGGCCATCTCGGGCGAAACGGCCAGCTTCCTGGCGGGGGGTGAATTCCCCGTGCCCGTGAAGCAGGACCAGGACACCATGAGCGTGGAGTTCAAACCCTTCGGCGTGGCGCTGGACTTCACCCCCACCGTGCTGGGCGACGACCGCATCAGCATCAAGGTGCGCCCCGAGATCAGCGAGATCGACCCCAGCAGCAGCATCATGATGGAAGGCATCATGATTCCCGGCCTGTCGGTGCGGCGCGTCGAGACCACGGTGGAGATGGCCAGCGGCCAGAGCTTCGCCATCGGCGGCCTGCTGCAGAACAACATCCGCGACCTGAGTTCGCAAATTCCCGGCATGGGGCAGATTCCCGTGCTGGGCAAGCTGTTCTCGTCCACCGACTATCAGAACAACAAGAGCGAACTCGTCGTCATCGTCACCCCCTACCTGGTCAAACCCACCGACGGCAGCCAGCTGGCCAGCCCGCTGGATAGCCTGCGCCCCAGCACCGACATTGAATTCCTGCTGCAGCACCGGCTCGGCCTGGACCCGCTGGACGGCAAGGTGCCCCGGCTGACGGGTGCGGCGGGTTTTGCCTATTGACGCCACGAGGATCCGCCATGCGGCTACTGATATCAACCTTAAGACTGCGCCGCGGCCTGCGCTGGCTGTGGCCGCTGGCCGTGCTGGTACTTGCCGGCTGCGGCTTTCCGCGCAAGGATTACACCCTGCTGCCGGATGCCGGCGTGATTCGCGTCGTCCAGGGCGAAGACGGCCCCAGGGCCGTGGCGCCGGACTGCGCGCCCCTGTACCAGGCTTCGCCCATGAACAAGTTCGATGATCCGCGCCCCGCCATCGCCTTCGGTTGCGCCACCTATACCAACCTGGCCGGGCAAGTGGCGCATCCGCAGGACCTGGCCCGACCGGCCGACTGGGGCGGTCCGCAGGCGGACACCGCCGCGAGCGCGGTACAGCGTTATCACGAGGGCGCGGTCACCCCGCTGCGCCAGACCCGCACGACCAACGTCGGCAAGAACTAGGCCGGCATGAACCCCACGATGAGGAAAGCAGACTGATGGCCAGCGCCAGCCCCTCTTCCCGCGCCAGCCGCGGCGACGAATTCAGCGCCAATCTGGTGGGTTTCGTCACCGACGGCGCGACGCGCACCGCACTGGAAAGCTTTTGCGAGCAACTGGGCATCGCCGGCACGCACATCGCCAGCGGCAACCTGCAGGCCGTCATCGACTATCTGGGCAAGGCGGCGCGACCGCCCGAGCGCCTCATCGTGGACATTTCCGGGCTGGACCAGCCCCTGGCCGAGCTCGACCAGCTGGCCCAGGCCTGCGATCCCTCGGTGCTGGTCTACGTGCTGGGCGAGAAGAATGACGTCACTCTGTACCGCGCCCTGCTGCAGATGGGCGTGCGCGACTACCGCTACAAACCGCTCACCATCGAAGCCTTCCGCAGCTGGCTGGAAGACGACGCCGGCCACCCGGTGCGCCGCGCGCGCACGGGCAAGATCATCGCGGTGACGGGCACGCGCGGCGGGGTCGGCGTCACCACCCTGGCCGTGAACCTGGCGCGCCAGCTCACGCGCGGCCGGGGCCAGCGCCGCGTCGTTTTGCTTGACGGCAACTTCTACGGCGGCACGGCGCCCACGCTGCTGGGCCTGAGCGCCAACCATGCCCTGACGGAGCTGCTGCTGAACATCGAGCGGCTCGAACCGCAGGTGCTGGAGCGCACCCTCACCACGGACGACAACCGCCTGTTCCTGCTCGGCGCCCAGCAAAACCATGCGGAATCTTTCGCGCTGGACACGGGCATGATGCGCGGCCTGCTCGAAGCCCTGTCCCAGCATTATCATTATGTCGTGGTGGACCTGCCGCAGCCCGGCGGCATCATGGGCAGCGACGTCTTCAGCCTAGCCACCACGGTGGGCCTGGTGACCGATCACAGCATTTATTCTGTCCACCAGCTGGCGCGCATCATCATGCACATCGAGGCCCGCTCGCGCGCCCCGGCGCTGCAGATCGTGCTCAACGCCAGCCGCCCCATGGTGCGCGGCCAGCTCGAAACGCGTGAATTCCAGCAGGCCATCCCCAAGCCCGTGGCCCTGGAAATCCTCTATGACGGCAAAGCCGTCGCGATGGCCGAAGACCTGGGCGAACCCCTGCCGGCCAGCAGCGAAATGGCGCGCGCCGCCGTGCGCCTGGCCGGCATGATCACGGGCGAAGCCGACGGACCGGAAAACAGCCGGCGCAAGAGCGGCTGGTTTCGCAGGAGCCGCTGATGTTCGGCCGCAAACCCGTCGCCCCGGCCCCGCAGCCCACTCCGTCGCCCGCCCCGGCCGCCCCCGCGCCGCCAGAGCCCGCACTGACGCCCGCGCCGGCACCGGAGGCTGCCCCCAACCCTGCCCCTGCGAATCCGGCGCCTGCGGCCCCCGCCCCGGCGCCCGAGCAGCGCAAGCAGTTCGGTGCGGCGCCGGCCGCAGCGGCACCGCTCGCAATGGCGCAGGCGGCCGCCGTCCCGATCACCCCGCAGGCCCCCCGCAGCCGGCGGCGCGGCGAGCAGACTATCGTACGTTCGCCGCACTACAACGCCGCGCGCCAGTACGTCTTTTCCACGCTCAACATCTCGTCGGTACTGACGCGCACGCGCGACCAGGTGCGCGGCGACATCGAGCTGCTGGTGGGCGAGCTGGTGCATCGCGACCGCCTGCCCATCAGCCAGCCCGAGCAGCAGCAGATCATCAGCGAAATCCTGAACGACATGTTCGGGGTGGGGCCCATCGAGCCGCTGCTGCAGGACGAGTCCATCAGCGACATCATGGTCAACGGCCCGGATCAGGTCTATGTCGAACGGCGCGGCCGGCTGGAGCTCACGCCGCTGAAGTTTCGCGACAATGACCACCTGATCAACGTCGTGCAGCGCATCGCCGCATCAGTGGGCCGGCGCGTGGACGAAAGCAGCCCCATGGTCGACGCGCGCCTGGCCGACGGCAGCCGCGTGAACGTCGTCATGCCGCCGCTGGCGCTGGACGGCGTCATGCTCTCCATCCGTAAATTCGCCAAACGCAAGCTCAGCCTGCCCGCCCTGGCCGGCCAGGGCAGCATGTCGCTGGGCATGTCGCGCCTGCTGCAGATCGCCGCCACCGCGCGGCTCAATATCGTCATCTCCGGGGGTACCGGCTCTGGCAAGACAACGCTGCTGAACGCCTTGTCGCAATACATCGACGCGGGCGAGCGCATCGTCACCATCGAAGATTCCGCCGAACTGCAGCTGCAGCAGCCGCACGTCGTGCGCCTGGAAACGCGGCCGCCCAGCATCGAGGGCACGAACGCGGTGCACCAGGGCGACCTGCTGCGCAACGCCCTGCGCATGCGGCCCGACCGCATCATCCTGGGTGAGACGCGCGGGGCCGAAGCCTTCGACGTGCTGCAGGCCATGAACACCGGCCACGACGGCTCCATGACCACGCTGCATGCCAACACGCCGCGCGACGCCCTGATCCGCCTGGAAAGCATGGTCATGATGGCAAATGCCAACCTGCCGCTGTATTCCATCCGCCGCCAGGTCGCCAGCGCCATCCACCTCATCGTGCAGGTAGAGCGCATGCGCGACGGCGCGCGGCGCGTCACCCACATCGTCGAAATCGCCGGCATGGAGGGCGATGTCATCGTCACGCAGGAGCTGTTCCGCTTCAACTACAGCGCCTCGTCCTACGGCGCCAGTGTGCAGGGCAGCTTCGACAGCACGGGGCTGCGCCCCCTGTTCACCGATCGCGCGCGCATCTACGGTCTGGACACGCAGCTGCTGGAGGCCTGCCGTCTATGACCCTGGCCGATATCGTCGCCCTGCTCGCCTTCCTGGCCATCGTGCTGCTGGGCCTGTTCGTCATGACCGTGCAGGACACTTTGCGCAAGCGCCCCCGGGGCCGGGTGCGCAGCCGCCTGGACAGGGTGATGGAGCAAAGCAAGGGCTCGACGCAGGAGGAGCGGCAGCAGACCCTGAAGGACATGCAGCGCGCCGCGCGCCGGCGCCAGCGGCGCCAGGCCATGGGGCGCATCGGCGACGTGCTGATCCGCATCGAAACGGTCAGCGGCCGGCGCGGCACCTTCCTGTTGGGCCTGTTCGCGGCGGCCGGCGCGGTCGGCGCCGCCATCGCGGGGCTGATGCTCTCGGTGAACCTGGGGCTGCTGCTTCTGGCCGTACCGGCGGGCAGCCTGCTCGCCGGCACCCTGCTTTATCGCCACCTGGTCGGGCGCTTTCGCAACCAATTCCTGACCCAGTTCCCCGACGTCATCGACATGATCATCCGCGGCACCCAGGCCGGCGTGCCGGTCACCCAGACCCTCATCAACGTGGGCCAGGAGTTCGACTGGCCCAGTGGCCCGGAATTCCTGCGCATGGGTGAAAGCCTGCAAGTGGGCAATGATCTGGAATCCGTGCTCGACGACGCCGAGCGGCGCATCGGTCTGTCCGATTTCTCTTTCCTGTCCGTGACGCTGCAACTGCAGCGCGAAACGGGCGGCTCGCTCAGCGAGACCCTGGCCAACCTGGCTTCCGTGGTGCGCGCCCGGCGCGACCTGCAGCTCAAGGCGCGCGCGCTCACGGCCGAAGGGCGGCTGTCCGGCAACATCATTTCAGCCATCCCCTTCATCATTCTGGGTTTTCTGTCGTTCGTGAACCCGGAATACGTCGCGGTGCTGTTCCAGACCGACGCGGGGCGCAAGCTGCTCATCGTCGCGACCATCATGCTGGTGCTGGGCATCTTGCTGATCCGCAAGCTGTCCCGCCTGGAGGTCTGAGATGGACGACATCGTCAACGTGGACGCGCTGATCGTGCTGCTCGCCATTGCGGTGATCGGCATCGGGGGTTGGCTGCTCATGGTGCGCAACAGTCGCCAGACGCGCCTGAGCGCGCGCCTGGAGCAGGCGCAGCTGGCCGTGCGCAAGACCATGCAGACCACGGATGCGCCCGAGGCCGGCGCGCTCCGGACACGGCTCGCGCGCCTGCTGCAAGCCCTGGGCCAGCGCCTGCCTCTGTTCGACCAGAAGCAACGGCTGGAAATGGGCGGCAAGCTCGCTTCGGCCGGCTTTCGCAGCACCACCGCCCTGGCGTTCCTGATGGGCCTGTCGGGCGTGAGCGGGCTGACGGCGATTTTTTTCGTCGTCACCCTGGCCTGGCCGCTGATGCAGGACGTCAATCCCGGCCTGCGCTTCGCCGTGCTGGCGGCGGGCGGCTATGTGGGCCTGCTGGTGCCGCGCATCGTGCTCGACCGTCTGGTGGCGCGCCGCCAGCAGGCGATCCAGAAGCATTTCCCGGACGCGCTCGACCTGCTCGTAGTATGCACCAATGCCGGCTTGGGTCTGAACGCCGCATTGCAGCGCGTCGCCGGCGAGCTGGAGCACCTGGCGCCCGCGCTCTCGGACGAGCTCACGCTCACCTCGCGCCAGCTCGAGATCAGCGGCGACATGACGGTGGTGCTGCGCCAGATGGCGGACCGCATCAACCTGCCCGCCATCCGCAGTCTGGTCGCCACGCTGATCCAGTCGCGCCGCTTCGGCACGCCCATCGGCCACGCCTTGCGCGTGCTCTCGCAGACTGAGCGTACGGCGCGGCTGATGCGCACCGAAGAAGCGGCGGCCAAGCTGGCGACCAAGATCACCATCCCCATGATGATTTTCATCCTGCCCACGGTCATGCTGGTCGGCGCCGGCCCGGCCATCCTGCAGCTGATGGAAATCCTTTCTGCCCAATAGGAGGCTGGCATGCGCCTTGCCCTGTTGCTACTGGTCACCGCGCTGATTGCGGCCTGCAGCCCGATGCGCCAGACCAAAGTGCAGCCCACGCCGTCCGCGATGGACGAGGCGGCGCTGCAGGCGGGCGAGCTGCGCATCGCCGCCAGCGCCCTGAGCGGCGGCGATCTGAACGTGGCCGAATCCCTGTACCGGCGCATCACGCAGACGCACCCCGACGTGGCCGCGGGCTGGCTGGGCCTGGGCAATACCCTGTACCTGGCGGGCAACATCAGCGCCGCGCGCCAGGCCTATCAGGAAGTGCTGACGCGCGAGCCCGATCACGTCGACGCCGCACTGGGGCTGGCGCGCATGGACGTGCGCCAGCGCCGCTTCGACGAGGCGCGCGCCCGCTACCAGGACTTCCTGGCGCGTCACCCCGACCATCCGCTGGCGCTGGCGGGGCTGGGCGTGACCTACGATCTGGACGACCAGCCGGAGCAGGCCCAGGAGATCTACCGGCGCGGCCTGGCCGCCCATCCGGACGATCCGGCCCTGCGCACCAACCTGGGCCTGTCGCTCTCGCTCAGCGGCAAGCCGCGCGAAGCCGTGAACGTGCTGCTCGACGTCATGGGCGTGCCCTCGGCGCTGCCGCAGGGGCGCCAGAACCTGGCCCTGGCCTACGGCCTGCTGGGCCGCGACGATGCAGCCGAAAGCATCCTGCTCAGCGACATGCCGCGCGCCAGCGTCCAGGACAACCTGGATTTCTACCGCGAAGTGCGCCGGCGCATGCAAGGGAAGAAGTGATGCCATGAACGTCTTCGCCGCCCGCAGCCGCCGCTTGCTCGAACGTGGGGTCACGGCGCTGGAATTCGCCATCGTCTCACCGCTGGTGATCTTGCTGCTGTTCTTTTCCCTGGAGATGGGGCTGGCCATGTGGGTGGATTCCACCCTGGAAGTAGCCGCCATGCGCATTTCGCGCATCGCCCAGCTGGGCGTGCCCGAAGGGGAAAGCTGCACCCAGGCCGTGCGCAACGTGCTCGAGCGCCATGTAGGCTTCTGGGTCAAGGACAAGGCCACGCTGCGCGCGGATGTCAGCCTCTACAGCCCCGGCGTGCCCGCCGTGCTGCCGGACATCGACGACGAGGAATACGCACCGGTCTGCGATGCGGGCGGGCGTGGCGACATGGTCATCTTCCGCCTGGGCTTCGATCGCCCGGCGTTCACCGGCGTGATGGGGTTTTTCGGCGTGAACATCATGCGCTACGAGCGCACGGCCATCATCCAGAACGAGCCCTGAGCCATGAAGAACCCGTTTGCACGCCACCGCTCCTGGTACCGCCGCTATCGCGAGCGCGGCGTCTCGGGCATCGAGGCCGCCCTGCTGCTGCCGCTGGGCGTGTTCATGATCTTCGGTTTCATCGAGCTGTACCAATACCATCGTACCGTCGCCCTGCTCGATCGCGTCTCTTTCACCATCGCCAACAGCGTGGCGATGCAGCCCGAGCTGTACGATCGCAACCAGTGTACGCACTCCGACGATGTCTGCGTCTATGGCCGCATTGCGCAAGACCTGTTTCAGCCGCTGGATTATAATAGCAATGGCAAGATCGCCATCAGCGTGTATGCGACCTCCACGCCCGGCAAGGGCGGCACGGTAGCCTGGAAAGGCACGCCGGAATGGCAGAAGACCTTTCGCGGCACCCACCTGACCGGCCCCTCGGTCACGTCGCGCCTGTCGGACAAAAGCCGGTTTCCGACGGCGCGGGTCGGCGATACGCTGGTCATTGCCGAAGTGTTTTACGATTACGACCCCTTCGTCATCAGCGCCCGGTTCTGGTCGGCGCTGGGTGGCAAGCGGGAACTGTACAGCCATTTCTTCTTCCGGCCCCGTTTCAGCGACCTGCAAGTGCTGCAGCGTTGAGCCGTTCAGGAGACGTCCATGCGCCACCCTCGCGGATTCCTTGCCCGCCTGGCCCATTGCCAGCGCGGCGCCATCGCGCCCCTGTTCATCGGCACCCTGGGCATGGTGCTGGCCACCTCGCTGGGCGGCATCGACCTGGCGCGCTTCAGCATGGCGCAAAACCGCTTGCAGAACGCGCTGGACAGCGCCACGCTGTCGGCCGGACGCAATCTGGCGGACCTGTCGTCCGTGCCCACCGTCCCCGAGCTGAATATCTGGAAAGAAGACGCCTACGAGTTCTTCCGCAAGAACATGGTGGACGGCTACCTGGGCAGCACCATCAAACCAGAAGATCTGCACATCGAGTACGAAGAGATGACCAGCAATGGTTATACCATCGGGCAGATCGTGCGCATGGACGCCAAGGGCGTGCTGCCGCTGCTGAGCACGGGTTATCTCAAGGTCGCGTCCCTGAACCTGGCGGCCAACAACGAGGCCATCCGGCGCACGCGCAGCGATCTGGAAGTGGTGATGGCGCTGGACAACACGGGCTCCATGGATCAGGAAGGGCGCATGACCACGCTCAAGAGCGCGGCGCGCGAGCTGACCGACACCGTACTGGGCGCATCCCGCGCCTCCGGCGTCGAGGGCCGGGTGTTCGTGGGCCTGGTGCCGTTCGCCGAAACCGTCAACGTGGGCGTGAACGCGCATACGCGCGGCTGGCTGCAGTCCTGGATGGGCGCCAACAGCGGCCGGCAGAACTTCGTCAACAACCTCTGGAAAGGCTGCATCACGGAACCCTACTGGGCGCCGAGCACCAACGGGCGCCTGCCCGCCGCAGTGTGGCGGCCCACCTCGGCCTTCCAGCCGCTGACCATCGTGCCCCAGACGGCCATCACGCGCAGCGACCTGGGGCTGGCCACCAAGGGCAGTACGTACGAGCGGCCGATCGCCTCGCACAGCGGGCAGCCGCAACCCGTGAGCATCACCACCCCGCATCGCGAGATCAAGGCCATCAGCGCGCCCATCAACACCACCAGCACCAGCCGCACTGGCTCTCTGCAATACTACACCCTGTATTCCTGGGCCAACCCCAACCACTGCCGCAGCGAGCGCGCCTCGCTCTTCCTCACGGATGAGCAGACCACCATCGAAACCGCCATCAGCGGCATGTATTCCGACGGCGGCACCATCATCCCCACGGGCCTGGCCTGGGCCTGGCGCATGCTGCACCCGGACTGGCGCGGCACACCCGGCTGGGGCGATCCGGACAAGCCGCGCGACCCGGAACCCAAGATCCTGAGCAAGGTCATCGTGCTGCTCACCGACGGCGACAATGACGCCAGCAAGCCGCCCAACTACGGCGCCAACATCCCGCACGAGACCGAGCGCACGCTGTCGAACTTCAGCCTCACCTACGACGCCCAGCGCTGCACCAACAGCGCTTTCACCAAAAACTGCACGACGGTGCGCAAGACGGCCAACATCAACCGCAAGGCGGTGAACAGCACGGGGCAATCCTACCAATACCCCATGAACTCGCTGCGCATGCGCGATGTGGATGACACCAGCACCAGCACGCCGCTCACGACCATCGGCTACGGCCAGCAGCAGATCGAGGTGGCGGCCATGAATTCCTACCTGGCCGACCTGTGTACCGCCATCAAGAACGACGGCAACGGCATCAAGATCTACACGGTGACCTTGGGGCGCAGCGTGAACAATACCACCAAGGCCCTCATGGAAGGCTGCTCCAGCGGCACGAATTTTGCCTATGTCTCGGACAGCGTGAACGACTTGCCCATGGTCTTCCGGTCGATCGCCGGCGCGCTCACCGAACTGCGCCTGGTCAAGTAGGCCGATGTCCCCGCGCACCGCCGGGACACGGCCATGATGAAACGCATCCTGTTTTTCGACAACTCGCCGGATCTGGGTGCCTCGCTGCGCCTGTTCCTGAACGTGCCCGCCTTCCTGGCGCTGGCCGCCGTGCTGCTGGCCGTGACGCCGCCGGACGCGCTGGCCTCGCGCTGGAGCCCGGCCGTCCTTGCGCTCACCCACCTGATCACCCTGGGCGTGATGGCGAGCGCCATGATCGGCGCCCTGCTGCAGATCCTGCCCGTGACGACTGGCATTCGCGTCTGGCGCACGCGGCTCACCGGCACCGTGGTGCACGCGACGCTGGTGAGCGGCACCCTGGCCCTGGCCGCGGCCTTCCTGTGGCAGCAGGCGTGGGCGGCACGCCTCGCTCAGGCGCTGCTGGCGGCGGCCTTCGGCGGGTTGCTGATAAGCGTGGCCATCGGCCTGTGGACGCAGCGCAAATCGCGCAGCCTGGGCTCGGAAGCCTTGCTAGCGCACGTCCAGTTGGCGCTGATCAGCCTGCTGCTGACGATCGTGATGGGGCTGGCGATGCTGGGCGTGCGAGCCTGGGGCCACCGGCTCGGCATCCCGGCCCTGACCGACATCCATGGCGCCTGGGGCCTGCTGGGCTGGATGGGCCTGCTGCTGGCAGGGGTGACATTCAAGGTGATTCCCGTCTTCCAGGCCACGGAACTGTACCCGCGCCGCATCATGCAGGCGCTGGGACCGGCGGTATTCACGCTGCTGTCCCTGTGGACCATTTTGCGCGTGCTGGCGCTGCCCGGCATGGCCTTGCCGGCCGACCTGGCGGCGCTGCTGCTGGGCGCCGCCTGGAGCACTTACGCCGTGGCTTCGCTGCGCCTGCTGCACCGGCGCAAGCGCCCCGCACCTGAAACCACCACGCGCTTCTGGTGGGTGGCGATGGCCTGCTTTGCCCTGTGCCTGCCCGTGTGGCTCTGGTTCCGGGCCAGCGGCGACGCCCGCGTGGCCGTACTTCTGGGGCTGCTCGTGACGTTTGGCGTGGCGGGTTCGGCCATCAATGGCATGCTGTACAAGATTCTGCCCGTATTGCTCTGGAACCATGCGCAGATGCCGTTGAAAACGCCCCTGCCGCAGGTGCCCAAGCTCAAGGATATCCTGCCCGACGCCCTGGGCACGGGCCAGTTTTACGCGCATGGCCTGGCCTTGCTGGCGCTGGCGGGTGCCTGCCTGTGGCCCACCGCCCTGCGCTTGCCGGCGGCCGGCCTGCTGCTGATTTCCGCCCTCTGGCTGGGGCGCAACATGGCCCACGCGCTGGGTGTCTACCGGCGCGCGCAGCGGGCCATCGCACGGGCGCTGGCGGAGCAGGAACAGATGGCGCAGGAAAAGGATGCGGGCGGGACTGCTCAGCCCTGATAATTCATGAGCTTGGTCATGTCCAGCACGGTGATGTCGCGGCCGCGCACATGGATGAGCCCCTGCTCGGAAAGCTCGCGCAGGATACGCGAGAAATGCTCGGGTGTGAGGTTCAGGCGCGAGGCGATGACGGCCTTGCTGGTCGGCAGGCGGAACTGACCGGTTTCCACCGCCTCGTGGCCCTTGAGCAGGTAGCCGATCACGCGCTGCGCGCCGCTGCGCAGGGAATAGGCCTCGACATCCGACATCAGGCTGTGCAAACGCTTGCTGAGCGAAGCCAGCATCTTGCGCGCCAGCTGCGGGCAACGATCCAGCTCGGCGAACAGGGCATCCTTGGCGATATGCAGCAGCATGGTATCTTCCAGCGCCTGCGACGATACAATGTAGGGCTTGTCCAGGAACATCAGCGCTTCGCCGAAGCTGCCGCCCGGACCGATGATGCGCACCACTTTTTCACCGCCCAGGGGCGAGGTCAGCATGAGCTTGATGCGGCCGTACATGACCGTGTGGAAGCCCACGCAGGGGTCGCCTTGCTGGAAAATCAGCTCGCCGCGCGCCACACGCACCTGGCTGGTGGCCCGGGCCAGATCATCCAGCTCGGTATGACTCAGGCCCTGAAAGAGCGGTACCTTGGAAAGGAAATCCTGCACTGGAATCTTGTCTGTGGCCATGCTGATACTATAGTGTGGAAGTCTTGCACCTTCATATTTTCGCAAGAAAAGCATTTTTATCGTGCTTCGTATTGTATTCATAATTGCCGGCAGCCTGTCTCTGCTGGTGGGCATCATCGGCATCTTCCTGCCCTTGCTGCCCACCACGCCCTTCCTGCTGATGGCCTCGGCCTGCTACATGCGCGGCTCGCGGCGCATGGCCGACTGGATTCTGGCCAACCGCTGGTTCGGCCCCATCCTGCGCGATTTCCACGCGGGCCACGGCATTCCCCTCAAGACCAAGCTCTGGGCCATCGGCATGCTGTGGATTTCGCTCGCGTTCAGCGCCTGGCTCATGCCGGCCGCGTGGGCCCGACCCTTGCTGCTGCTCCCGGGGATTGCCGTCAGCGTCTACCTGTGGCGCTACAAGACGCGCCGGCCCGAGGCCGCGTCGCGCCCCTGAACGAACGCATGGCGATAGCGCCATAGCAGCGCCAGGCAGATGAGGGCCGGCACGACCAGGCCGGCGTAGGCCATGCCGTAGCTGCCGCCCAGGCCGGCCACCAGCCCGAACAGCGGCGGCCCCACGACCACGCCCAGGAAAGTCATGGACAACGTACCACCGGTAGCCACGCTGGCCATGCCCGGCGGCGCCTGGCGCGCCACTTCGGCCAGATAGACGCCATTCCAGCCGATGGCGCTGGCGCCGAACAGAATCAGCACGCCGATCATGAAAACGCGGGAATCTACCCAGACCATGGCGGGCATGGCCAGCGCGCAGACGATGATAATGAGCGAGAGGACGAACAGCATATGGCTGGCGCCCAGAAAGCGGTCCGACACCCAGCCCCACAGCAGGCGTCCGCCCACGCCGGCCGCCTGGGCGACGGACAGCATCATGCCCGCCTGGATGAGGTTGACGTCCAGATCGTCGTGCAGGAAGGTGACCAGATAGGTCATGAGCGACAGCTGGGCGATGGAAAACAGGAAGGACAGCCCCGCCAGCACGGCCAGTGCGGGGCGCCCGAAGACCAGGCGCAGCGGGCCGGCGAATCCCTGGCCGAACGAGAGGCGCTGGCCCGGCTCGCGATCGGCATCCAGGCGCGCACACAAGGGCTGTATGACCAGGGCGCAGGCCAGGTTGGCGAGCGCCACGGCCACGAACGCCGCCTGCCAGCCGATCAGCAGCGCCAGGCCCGGCACGATGAGGCCAGCGAGCAGCCCGCCCAACGGCACGCCGGTCTGCTTGAGCGAGAACACCAGCGACATGCGATGCACCGGCGTCGTGCGCGCGAGCAGGTGCGAACTGGACGGCGTAATCGGCCCGTAGCCCAGCCCCACGAGCACCGCCCCGAGCGCCATAGCCAGGGCATGCGGCACAGCACACAGCAGCAGGCCCAGCGCGCACAGGCACAAGCCGGCCTGGCTCAGGCGGATGGCGCCGAAGCGGCGCACCGCTGCGCCCGAGAGCAGGCTGGCCGTCATGGCGCCCGCATAGACGATGGCCACATACAGGCCGACGTAGGCTGCGGACACGCCCACGTCGGCCGCCACCACGGGTGCGACGACCGGCAAGGTCAGCAAGGCCAGCGCCACCAGCGACTGCACCGTCAGCGTGGCCGCCAGCACCAGAAAATTTGCGCCCGCCCGCTGGTCCGTCACGCGCGCCCCCATTGCCGTGCGCGCACCGACGGCCTATAGTGAAAGGGAAAGCCAAGCGTCATTACTGCCCCGCCTGTCTGGAGGACGCCGCCATGGTACTCGCATCCTTGCAATTCACGCTGGACATCGATGGTGATGGCAGCATCAGCCGCTGGGAAGCCTGGCAGGCGTTCCTGTGGCTGTACCGCCTGCCAGGAAACCTCATCCTGGAAGGGCTGGATCGGCTGCTGCCCGCCGCGCAGCTCGCCGGCAAGGCGGGCGCAACCGGCACGCTGGGCGTGATTCTCTCGCTGGTCTTCTGGGTCGGGCTGTTCATCCTGGCCTGCAACGCCGCGTCGCGCCAGCGCCGCCCGCGCGCGCACGCCGCCGCGCAACGCCAGCTGCCCTGGCATGGCGGGCAGCGCCAGCTTCAGGCGCCCGGGCGCAAGCATTCCAGCCCGCCCATGTAAGGCCGCAGGGCGGGCGGGATGCGGATGCTGCCATCGGCCTGCTGGCCGTTCTCGAGTACGGCCACCAGCGCGCGGCCCACGGCCAGGCCCGAGCCATTCAGCGTATGCACATATTCCGGGCGGCCCTTGCCGGCACGGAAGCGGGCCTGCAGACGCCGGGCCTGAAAGGCCTCGCAATTCGACACCGATGAAATCTCGCGCCAGGTATCCTGGGCCGGCAGCCAGACTTCCAGATCGTAGGTCTTGGCGGCGCTGAAACCCATGTCGCCCGCGCACAACTGCACCACGCGGTACGGCAGTTCCAGCCCCTGCAGGACGGCCTCGGCATGGCCGACCATGGCTTCCAGTGCGGCATAGGAATCCTCCGGATGCACGATCTGCACCAGCTCGACCTTGTCGAACTGATGCTGGCGAATCAGGCCGCGCACATCGCGCCCGCCGCTGCCCGCCTCGGAGCGGAAGCACGGCGTATGCGCGGTAAGGCGCAAGGGCAAGTCCTGTGCGTCCAGAATGCTGTCCTGCACCGATCCGGTGAGCGTGATCTCCGACGTGGAAATCAAATACATCTCGTCGTGATCCGCGTCATCACCCCCGCGGGTGACCCAGAACATATCGTCCTTGAACTTGGGCAGCTGGCCGGTGCCGTACAGCGTGGTCGCGTTCACAATGTAGGGCGTATAGCATTCCTGATAGCCATGGGTTTGTGTTTGCAAATCCAGCATGAACTGGGCCAGCGCCCGGTGCAGGCGCGCCAGGCTGCCGCGCAGCATCATGAAGCGCGCACCCGAAAGGCGGCGCGCCGCCTCGAAATCCAGCCCCAGCCCCTCGCCCAACGTGACGTGGTCGCGCACCGTGCAATCCGGCCCCACTGGCGCGCCATCCGGCCGCGCCGCGCCCGGCAGCCAGCGGCGCACTTCCACATTGTCGTCGCTGTCCGCACCCGGCGGTACGCTGGCATGGGGCAGATTGGGCACGCCGGCCAGCCAGGCATGCAGCGCTTCCTGGATGTCGGCCAGGTTTTGCTCCAGCGCATGAAGCCGCTCGGGGATGGCGCGCGATTCGGCCATTTCGGCCTGCGCCTCTTCGCCCCGGGCACGACGCTGGCCGATCTCGCGCGACAAGGCGTTGCGGCGCGCCTGCAGGCCCTCGGTTTCCACCTGCACCGCCTTGCGCCGCGCTTCGAGCTGATTGAAGCGTTCCGTATCGAAAGACAGGCCGCGCAGGGCAAGGCCGGCCACCACGGCGGGCAGATCCTTGCGCAAAAGAGTGAGATCGAGCATGGGAATCAACAAGGGCGAAGAGACACAGTCGCATTGTAGCGAAAAGTGTTGGGAGCGCCCGCCCGTTCATGGGCCCTGAACCCGTCTGGGAACCCCTGCGCAAGACGGCCCTTGTTTACAATGCACCTTGGAATCTTCAAAACCCAGTCACACCCGCCCAGCGGATATGGTCAGCAATCGATGAAACGCAGTATCCACAAGCAGAATGGATCGCCATCACCGCCGTCCTCGGGGGTCTGGCCATCGCCAGCGGCAGCGTCACCATCATCAATGAAAAAGTGAACGCGAAGGAGACCATTCCCGGCCATATGCTGCTTGGATTCGTCTTCTGGCTTTGCGTGCAGGGCTCCGCATCCCGATCGCGCGTCTACGACATCATGACGGATGAATTCGTCGCCATCATCACCCTCCTGATATTCGCATTCCTCGTGATGAACGCGCACTCCCTTATTCTAGCGTTCCGTTTTTTTTCCTGCCGCCGCATCCCACTGCCGCAGCAAGGCCAGCTTCTCGCCAATCTTGATCTCGAGGCCGCGCGGGACAGGCTGGTACCAGCCCGGAGCCGCCATGCCTTCGGGCAGGTAGTTTTCTCCGGCGGCATAGGCATTGGGCTCGTCATGCGCATAGCGATAGTCATGCCCGTGGCCCAGTTCCTTCATGAGCTTGGTCGGCGCATTGCGCAGATGCACGGGCACGGCCCTGCTCTTGTCCTTTTTCACGAAGGCGCGCGCCTTGTTGTAGGCCGCGTAGCCCGCATTACTTTTTGCAGCAACCGCAAGATAGATGACGGCTTGACCCAAGGCTAATTCACCTTCGGGACTGCCCAAGCGCTCATAGGTCAGGGCTGCATCATTGGCGATCTGCATGGCTCTTGGATCAGCCAGGCCGATGTCTTCCCAGGCCATGCGCACGATGCGCCGCGACAGATAGCGCGGGTCGGCACCGCCGTCCAGCATTCTTGTCAGCCAGTAGAGGGCGGCGTCAGGGTGCGAGCCACGAACAGATTTATGCAAAGCTGAAATCTGGTCATAGAAGTTATCGCCCCCTTTATCGAATCGCCTTGCGTTAAGCGACAAGGCATTCTGTATGAATTGCGCATCAATCCTTTGGACGCCAGCGGCACCCGCAGCCGTCTTGCATTGTTCAAGCAGGTTCAAGAACCTTCTTGCATCACCGTCCGCATAGCCAACGATCGTATCTATCGCCTTGTCGTCAAATTCCAGATCCCCGAGGGCTTTTTCTTGTGCCCGCTTGAGCAGCAGCTTCAATTCTTCGTCTGACAGCGACTTCAGCACGTAGACCTGAGCCCGCGACAACAAAGCGGAGTTCACTTCGAATGAAGGATTTTCAGTCGTGGCGCCAATGAAGGTAAACAAGCCTGATTCGACGTGCGGCAACAGCGCATCTTGTTGAGATTTATTGAATCTGTGAATTTCGTCTACGAACAAGATCGTATTCTTGCCCTGCGCAAGATATTGCTTTGCTTGTTCCATTGCTTCCCTGATGTCTTTGACACCAGACAGCACGGCGGACAAGGCGATGAACTCACACTGGAAGGCGGTTGCCGTGAGCCGTGCCAATGTGGTCTTGCCCACCCCGGGCGGCCCCCAGAAAATCATGGAATGCGGCTTGCCCGACTGAAAGGCCAGGCGCAGCGGCTTGCCCTCTCCCAGCAAGTGCGACTGGCCGATCACCGCGTCCAGCGTGGCGGGCCGCAGAGCGTCGGCCAGGGGCGCCGCCGGCGTCTGGGCGAACAGGTCAGTCATGCTGCAGGCGCACGAGATCGACGCCATCCGGTGCCTGGAAGCGGAACAAGTCCGCCGGCAGGGACGGGTTGAGCCGCATGTCGGACAAATCGATGCGCGAGGTTTGCCCAAAAGCATCCAGCAGCAGCAGGCGCGCCGGCATGTCGCCCTTGAAGCCGATATCGGCGTGAACGAAGCCGGCATCCGCCTTGCGTGGCGTGATGCGCAGCCAGGCCAGCCCGTCGGCGGCAGGCCGGGGGTCGACCGCGAAGGCATCGCCCAGCTGGCCCGAGCCAAACAGGATGGCCGCGGGCGAGGCGCCAATGGAATCGTCCACGTCCCGCTCGATGGCCTGGGCCAGGTCGGGATCGTACTGGATCAGCCGCGCACCATCGGACACGATGAGCTGCGCGAAAGGCTGCTCCACCGCCCAGCGGAACTTGCCCGGACGCTCGAAAGCAAATTGGCCGCTTTGCCGCGAGCCCGCCTGGGGCTGGCCGTCCTGCTCGCGCAGCTGCACGAAAGTGCCGCTTGCCGATTGCACGTTGGCGACGAACTGCGCCAGCGGATCGGCCGCGACAGGAAGCGGCAGCGCCGCCAACCCCAGCGCGGGCGCGCAGGCCAGTATTCCTGCCGCCAGACGGCGGCGCCAATCGTCTCGCATGGCCATCTCCTTGTTTGTCATGCTGTTGACTGGGACCGCGCGCACGCGCGACGGTTCAGCGCGCAGGGCCGGGTTGGCGTGTCAGCGGTTTCAGGCGGTTTCATTCCGCGTCCGCATTGCCGGCCGGCACGAGGATGTCGCGGTTACCGTTGGTCTGCATGGCCGAAACCACGCCCGCGCTTTCCATCTGGTCGAGCAGGCGCGCCGCCCGGTTATAGCCGATGCGCAAGTGGCGCTGCACCGAGGAGATGGATGCGCGCCGGTTCTTGAGCACGATCTGCACCGCCTGATCGTAAAGCGGGTCGGACTCGGCATCGGCCATGCCCGTCACGCTGCCGACACCATCGCCCGTCTCGCCTTCGGCCCCGCCTTCGAGCACCCCGTCGACATAGTCGGCCTCGCCCTGCTCTTTGAGCGCGTCGACCACGCGGTGGACTTCATCGTCATGCACGAAAGCGCCGTGGACGCGCTCGGGCAGGGCCGTGCCCGGCGGCATGTACAGCATGTCGCCCTGACCCAACAGGGTTTCGGCCCCCATCTGGTCGAGAATGGTGCGCGAATCGATGCGCGAGGACACCTGGAACGCGATGCGCGTCGGGATATTGGCCTTGATCAGGCCGGTGATCACATCGACGCTGGGACGCTGCGTGGCCAGGATCAGGTGAATCCCCGCGGCGCGCGCCTTTTGCGCCAAGCGTGCGATCAGTTCCTCGACCTTCTTGCCCACCACCATCATCAGGTCGGCCAGCTCGTCGATGACGACCACGATGAACGGCAGGTGCGACAGGGGTTCGGGCGCATCGGGCGTGAGCGAGAACGGATTGGGAATGCTTTCCCCCGCTTTCTGCGCTTCCCTGATGCGCGCGTTGTAGCCGGCCAGGTTGCGCACGCCCAGCTTGCTCATGAGGCGATAGCGCTTTTCCATTTCGCCCACGCACCAGTTCAGCGCATTGCTGGCGTGGCGCATGTCCGTCACCACCGGCGCGAGCAGGTGCGGGATGCCTTCGTAGACCGACATCTCCAGCATTTTGGGGTCGATGAGGATGAGACGCAGTTCATCCGGCCGAGCCTTGTAGAGCAAAGACAGCAGCATGGCGTTGATGCCCACCGACTTGCCCGAGCCCGTGGTGCCCGCCACCAGCAGGTGGGGCATGCGGGCCAGATCGGCCACCACCGGCTTGCCGGCGATGTCCTTGCCCAGGGCCATGGTGAGTAGCGACTTGCTGGCGTGATAGGTTTGCGAGCCGATGATCTCGGACAGGTTCACCATCTGGCGACGCGGATTAGGCAGCTCCAGGCCCATCAAGTTCTTGCCGGGAATGGTTTCCACCACGCGGATGTTGACCATGCTGAGGGCGCGCGCCAGGTCTTTGGCCAGATTGACGATCTGACTGCCCTTGACCCCCGTGGCCGGCTCGATCTCGTAGCGCGTGATGACCGGGCCCGCCTGCGCCGCCACCACAACCACGCGCACCCCGAAATCCGACAACTTCTTCTCGATCAGGCGCGAGGTGAATTCTATGGTTTCCGGCGACACCGCTTCAGGGCGCTCGCCCGGCTCATCCAGCAGGCTGACGGGCGGCAGATCGCCTTCCCCTTTGTCGCGCGGCAAGGGCAGCTTCTGCTGCTTTTCGCTTTCGACGCGTGGCGACGCCGGCACCGCTGCCAGGGCGGGCTCGATGCGCACCGGCTGCTCGTGTACCAGCTCTACCTGGCGGGCATCAACGGCGGTTTCACGCTCGGCCTTGCGCGTTTCGCCCAGCTTGCGATCCTGGCGCGCCGCCCGCAAGGCCAGCAGCGCCAGCACGCCTTTTTCCAGGCCGGCGCCGATACGCTCGGCCACGTTCAGCCAGGAAAAGCGCAGAAACAGGCTCAGACCTGCGGCTACCATGGCCAGCAACAACAGGGTGCAGCCCGCCCGCCCCAGGCTGTACGACAGCACGCTGGCCAGCAGCAGGCCCAGCTCGCCCCCGGCGCCCGCGGGCAGGCGCGCGCCCAGCATGCGCATCTGCAAAGCCTCTGTGCCCATGGCGCCCACGAACAGCAGGGCAAAGCCGATGCCGACTTCCCAGTGTACGCGCGGCAGGCTGGGCGGCGGCGCCGCGCGACCTGCGGCCGGTGGCGGCGTGCCCATCCCCAGATGGAAGAAGCCCCGGGCCACGCGCTGCAGCAGCAGCACGACCAGCAGCCAGGACGAATAACCGAACAGATAGAACAGGAAATCCGCGATATGCGCGCCCAGCGTGCCGCCGCGATTGAAGACCACGGCCGACTGCACGGAATGCGACCAGCCCGGATCCGACGGATGCCAGGTGGCCAGCACCAGCGCCAGCCAGACGGCAAGCCCGGCGAACAGAATCCAGCGGGCTTCGCGCAACAGGCCCGAGAGCCGCAGCTGCAGAGCCGACGGCCCGTTGCGGACGTTTCTCGACGCGCGGGAGGATGCTGCAGGTAATTTAGCCATGACTCATTATAATTGGGTGTCTGTCTCTTTTCGGAAACCCGCGATGACCTCAGCCAAGCACGCCAAAGTCCTGATCCTCGGATCGGGCCCGGCGGGTTACAGCGCCGCCGTGTACGCCGCCCGTGCCAACCTCGATCCCGTTCTGATCACGGGGCTGGAACAAGGTGGCCAGCTCATGACCACCACCGACGTCGACAACTGGCCGGCCGATCCGCAGGGGGTGCAGGGCCCCGAGCTCATGCAGCGCTTCCAGCAGCACGCCGAGCGCTTCGAAACCGAGCTCGTGTTCGACCATATCGCGAGCGTGGATCTCTCGCAACGTCCTTTCCGCCTTACCGGCGACGCGGGTACGCAGTACACCTGCGATGCGCTCATCATCGCCACCGGCGCCTCGGCCATGTATCTGGGCCTGCCGTCGGAACAGGCCTTCATGGGCAAGGGGGTCTCGGGCTGCGCCACCTGCGATGGCTTCTTCTACAAGAACCAGGACGTGATCGTCGTGGGCGGGGGCAACACCGCCGTCGAGGAAGCGCTATACCTGTCCAACATCTGCCGCACGGTCACCGTGGTACACCGTCGCGACGGCTTTCGCGCCGAACCCATCCTGACGGACCGCATGATGGCGCGCGTGAAGGACGGCAACATGCGCCTCAAGCTGTTTTATGAACTCGACGAAGTGCTGGGCGACGATTCCGGCGTCACGGGCGTGCGCCTGCGCAACAACCAGACGCAGGAAACGGAAGACATGGCCGTCACCGGGGTGTTCATCGCCATCGGCCACAAGCCCAATACCGACCTGTTCACCGGCCAGCTCGACATGCAGAACGGCTACATCGTCACGCGCAGCGGCCTGAACGGCATGGCCACCATGACGTCCGTACCCGGCGTGTTCGCCGCGGGCGACGTGCAGGATCACGTCTACCGCCAGGCCATCACCAGTGCAGGCACCGGCTGCATGGCGGCGCTGGATGCGCAGCGCTGGCTCGAGGATGCCCAGGCCTGAACGGGGCCGGCAGCGCCTGACGGCGGGCAGCCTGGATCAGCTGCGTCACCTGCAACGCCAGGCGCGCAAGCACGCGCCGCCTGCCGCAACCCCCGCCGCGCCGCCGGCTCCCGCGACGGCCGCCCCGGTCGCACAAGCCCGCGAAGAAGACCGCGCGCTGTTCCGGCGCGTGGTGCAGAGCGTGCACCCGCTGCCCGCCAGCAATCGTGCCCTGCTGCCGCCGCGGCCGCTGGGCACGCCCGCGCAGCTGGCGGCGCGCCGTCAACACGCCAGTGGCGCGCCCGCAACGATGAAACCTGCCGTCTCGGATCATTTCGTCGCGGCCACCCAGCAGCACGACAATACCCGCTATCTGAGGGCAGGCCAGAGCCCGCCGGTGCTCAAGGCGCTGCGCCAGGGAAAATGGCCGGTAGGCGCCAGTCTGGACCTGCACGGCGCGACGCTGGAAGAAGCGCGCCTGCGCCTGAATCGCTTCCTGCACAGCTGCCGCGAACATGCCATGCGGTGCGTGCGTGTCGTGCACGGCAAGGGCCACGGTTCGGCAGCCAACCTGCCTGTGCTCAAGGATACGGTACGTGGCTGGCTGAGCCAGGTGCCGGAGGTGCAGGCCTACGTCGAATGCGAAGAACGCGACGGCGGCGCCGGTGCGGTACTGGTCTTGCTGGAGAGCCCGTCATGAGCTGGCTTTACCTTGCGGTGGCGATCGTCGCGGAGGTGGCCGCGACCACCACGCTGAAGATGTCCGAAGGTTTCACGCGCCCGCTGCCGGCCGGCATTACGGTCGTCGGCTATACGCTGGCATTTTATTTTCTGGCCCTGACCCTGCGTGAAATACCGGTGGGCATTGCCTACGCCATCTGGTCGGGCGTCGGCATCGTCATCATCACCCTTGTTGGTGCCCTGCTCTTCGGGCAAAGGCTGGATCCAGCCGGCATGGCCGGCATTGGCCTGATACTCGCAGGCGTGCTGGTATTGAAGCTGTTTTCCCAGAGCGGCGCCTGATCCGGGCCGTCATTGCGCCTAGTACATACCCTAGGTGGCAAATGTAAGGCTTTAGTCCATAATGCAACACATGCAGGTGAGGAGACGGTCCCGCCGGGGCAATGCGGTTACTCAAACAAAACCGGCAAAATCCATAAGAAAACCAAAGCACAAAGGCCAGCGAATATTCGCTGGCCTTTGTCGTTTTGCCGCCTGCCCGGGTATCAGTGCTGCCACTGACATGAGCAGCTCCAGTGACGGTAATCGTGATTGCGGGCCTCGGCCAACGCACCCAGATAACCCTGGGCGCCCTGATCGAGCCGACGCAACATGCGCCGTGCACTGTCCATCATGCTGCGGCCACGCCGCCCTTGAGGCCGCATGCCACCGGCACCGACCGGTACGACGCCCGCCGCCGCGAGCTTTGCTGAAGCGTTGATCATGTGAGCATCCTCATCAAGTGTTGTTCAATGAGGTCTATTATAGGGTAAACCCTAGGGTATGTCTAGGGGTTTACCCTAGGGTTTTGCGTGCATCACTTCTCCGGCTTGCCGGCAATGGCCATGATGGTCTGCTGCATCAGGCCACACAGGCGCCGTTCACCGCCATGCACGCTGAATACCTCAGCCTGGGTGACGATCAGGGTGCGCCCGGCGCGCACCACCGAACCGCGGGCAATCAGGCAGTCTCCGTCTGCGGGCGCAAGCAGATTCAGCTTGAACTCCACCGAGAGCACCGAGGTCTGCGGCGGCGTGACCGTCATGGCCGCGTAGCCGGCGGCAGAATCCGCAACCATGGCCACCACGCCGCCGTGCACATAGCCGTGCTGCTGCTCGATGCCTTCCCAGTGGTTCAGATGAATTTCCACCACGCCGTGCTCGATCAAGGGCATGCGGGCGCGAATCAGCGTCATGGCCCCCTGGCGCTGGAAGCTGGCCCGGACCTCGCGGGCAAAATCGGGATTGGCGATGGCGCTCATGCCGGCCCCATCAGCGATCCTGGTAATAGTCGGGCGGCACCGGTGCCCCCACCCCCTTGCGCTCGGCAATCAGCCGGTAATAGCGCGGCTCGCGATGGCGCTGGAAGTCGAAGTAGGTTTCGCGATAGCGCTGCGCCAGATCCAGGTCGCAGCGTGCGGTGATGAGCTCGTCCTCGCGCGTATAGGCGCAGGCCACGATCTCGCCCGACGGGGCGATGATGGCGCTTTGTCCGATCATGTCCGAACCCTCTTCCTGGCCGCAGTGCGCCGCACCCACCACCCAGACACTGTTCTGATAGGCGCCGGCCTGCATGGCCAGGTGATTGTGGAATTCCGTCAGGCCATCGATATCTTCATAACCACTGTGATCGGTGGGCGTGTTGTAGCCCAGCAGGACGATCTGCGCCCCCTGCAAGGCCATGACGCGGTAGGTTTCCGGCCAGCGACGATCATTGCACAGACACATGCCGACCACACTGTCGAAGGCATTCCAGACCGGGAAGCCCTGATCGCCGCATTCGAAATAGCGTTTTTCCAGGTGCTGGGTCCTGCGCCCCGGTTGCGGCTCGCTGTGGCCGGGCAGATGGATCTTGCGATACTTACCGATGATCTTGCCGTCCGGGCCCACCAGGATGGCGGTATTGAAACGACGCTTGCGGCCCTGCTCGTGCACCAGCTCGGCATAGCCCAGATAAAAGCCAATGCCCAGCCGGGCCGCCTCGTCGAACAGCGGCTGCGTCTCGGGACCCGGCATGGCGGTTTCATACCAGGCATCGAGCTCTGCCTCGTCCTCGATGAGCCAGCGCGGAAAGAATGTAGTGAGCGCCAGCTCAGGGAAGGTGAGCAGGCGCACGCCACGGGCATGCGCCTCACGCAGCAGCGCGATCAGCCGCGCCACCACCTGGGCGCGGGAATCGTGACGGCCGATGGGGCCGAGCTGGGCGGCGCCCATGACAAGCGAGCGGGACATGATTTCTCCGAAGCGCGATGCAAGGCCTCATCATACCCGCAGCCCGCATCGCCGTGCGCCACCCGCCATCATGACCCACCAGGCCCACTAAGCCCGCACGATGACGAGGATACCCGCCACGATCAGCCCGACGCCGAGAAAATACTGGAGCGAAAACCGTTCGCCCAGCGCCAGGTGGCTCGCGAGCGGAACCACGATGAACGCCAGCGCCATCAACGGATAGACGCGGCCCAGCGCGATACGCTGCAAGGTCCAGACCCAGCCCAGGGTGATGATGCCATACAGCGTCACCGCCGCTGCCAGCGGCAGAAGCGCCTGCTGACTGAACAGGCCGTGCGCCGTGATCGCACCGGCCCCCAGCTTGAACAGGACCTGGCCCCCCGCCAGGCCAAGCACGCAGAGCGTGGCGACGAGGTATGTGAGAAGGATCGGCGTCATGGCAGTGCTGTTGAATGGCGAGCGATTAATGTAACATTTGCTGATTCGCTTGGATACGCGGCGCTGCTGAGTGGTGTGAAGGGTTCCTGAAGGCCACACAGCTTTTCGACGCCGATGCTTGGTCACTGTTTTGGGCCGCAGATGCGATCAAGATAACCGACGGCAACCCTGCTTTGATCGCACCATTTTTACGGCTGGGCGATGAGACTGGCATAGAGATCACGCGTAAAAATGGCGATGCGCAAAAATGGGCCGACGCCGTCGTTCCAACCGTGCTGGCCATCAACGAATTCTGGGCGCCACGGCGCACACAGCTTACCGGCGATCACGCGCAACGTACAATAAAACGCACAACCCCCAAGGTCGGACGCAACGACCCGTACCCGTGTGGTTCCGGTAAAAAATACAAACGCTATTGTGGTCGTCCTGCAATGTTGCACTGACCGGTGGCCTCGTCCGCACATCAGGAGTTCGCTGGGCAACCACTGTTTTTTCACTACGCATGCACATGTCGCTGCGCCGCCGTCACATCCAGCACACGCCCAGGGTGTTCCGCCTGCCACAAGCCATAATCGGCCTGCATCTGCAGCCACATGATGGCAGTCGGGGCGGGAATCCACTTGGCCAACCGCAGTGCAAGCTCTGGCGTGAGATCCAATGCGGGTAGCACGTCTTCCTTCAGCAGGTTGCTTGGGTGAGGTGAGTTGTGCACGTGCATAGTCAGTATCGGATCAGGCTTCGGCAAATTCCAGCCTACTGACGCCAGACAGATCCAAATGCTGCTGAGCCGCCCAGAGGTCATGCGCATCCTGCATCGCCAGCCAGCTTTGGGCACTGCGTCCAAGCGCCTTGGACAGACGCAAGGCCATGTCAGGGGTAACGCGGCTGGCGCCCTTGAGCACCCGACTGACCGTCGATGGTGCAACATCTAGACGCGACGCCAGCGCCCGCGTGCTAATCCCGTAAGGCGCGAGATAAACCTCGGTAATGAACTCGCCAGGATGCGGGGGGTTGTACATGTTCATCAGTGATAATCCTCATAGTCGATGACATACGCATCACCATCGGCAAACTCAAACGTCACACGCCAGTTCCCGTTAACAGTCACGTCCCAGCGGCCTTTCTGGTCGCCCTTTAGCGGATGGAGGCGAAAACCAGGCAAATCCATGTCATCAATCGTGGTCGCCGTATCCAAGGCAGCCAGCTGCATGCGCAAACGCTTGGCATGGCCCGCCTGGATGCCTGCGGCACTACCCGTCTCGAAGAAATGGCGCAGGCCTTTGTGACGAAATGACTTGATCATTCCCATCATAACCGCGCGTTGCGCAACACGCAACGCTATCTGGAAACCATCCCTACTACTCAACGGTTCAAACCAGGCCTATTCCGCATGGAGAACGCGTTGTGAACCAGGGATCGACCGCAACACCAAGCACATGAAACCCAACGGTTCTCCGTTGGATTTTGTTGGCTGGAACGGATTTGAGAAGCAGCACTTTTTGAAAACCAGGACTGTCTAGAAAACCCGGGTCGATTCAAACCAAGGTGCCCGCGCCCTCCACTCGCTCATTCACATGAAAAAACAAAGGCCCCACCCTCCCAAGAAGAGTGAGGCCCGGATCAGCCGTCTTGCAGTCGGCCAAAGATCCAGCAGGCTTAGCCCATGTTGTCGATCATCACATCGCCGAAGCCCGAGCACGACACCTGCGTCGCGCCTTCCATCAGGCGGGCGAAATCATAGGTGACGTGCTTGGACTGGATGGATTTTTCCATGCTGCTGATGATGAGGTCAGCCGCTTCCTTCCAGCCCATGTGGCGCAGCATCATCTCGGCGGACAGGATAACCGAGCCCGGGTTCACATAGTCCTTGCCGGCATACTTGGGCGCGGTGCCATGCGTGGCTTCGAACATAGCGACGGAATCCGACATGTTGGCCCCCGGCGCGATGCCGATGCCGCCCACCTGGGCCGCCAGTGCGTCGGAGATGTAGTCGCCGTTCAGGTTGAGGGTGGCGATGACGTCGTATTCCGCCGGGCGCAGCAGGATTTGCTGCAGGAAGGCGTCGGCAATGGAATCCTTGATGGTGATGTCGCGCCCCGTCTTGGGACTCTTGAACTTGCACCACGGACCGCCGTCGATCAGCTCGGCGCCGAACTCCTGCATGGCCAGTTCATAGCCCCAGTCGCGGAAGCCCCCTTCGGTGAACTTCATGATGTTGCCCTTGTGCACCAGCGTGACCGAGCTGCGGTCGTTATCGATGGCGTACTGGATGGCCTTGCGCACCAGGCGCTGCGTGCCTTCACGCGACACCGGCTTCACGCCGATGCCCGAGCTGCCGGGGAAGCGGATCTTTTTCACGCCCAGCGTGTTTTGCAGGAAGTCGATGAGGGCGCGCGCCTGCTCCGATTCGGCCTCGAATTCGATGCCGGCGTAGATGTCTTCCGAGTTTTCACGGAAGATGACCATGTTGGTCTTGCCGGGTTCGCGCACGGGCGACGGCGTGCCGTCGAAATAGCGCACCGGGCGCAGGCAGACGTAGAGATCGAGCTGCTGGCGCAGGGCAACGTTGAGCGAGCGGATGCCACCACCCACGGGCGTGGTCAACGGACCCTTGATGGAAACCACGTAGTCGCGCACGGCATCCAGGGTTTCATCGGGCATCCAGACATCGGGCCCGTACACCTGTGTGGACTTTTCGCCGGCGTAGATTTCCATCCAGTGAATCTTGCGCTGGCCGCCATAGGCTTTTTGCACGGCAGCATCGACCACCTTGATCATGACCGGGCTGATGTCGACCCCGGTGCCATCGCCCTCGATATAGGGAATGATGGGCTGGTCGGGAACATTGAGCGAAAAATCGGCATTGACGGTGATCTTCTGGCCCGCAGCGGGGACCTTGATGTGCTGATAGGACATGAACGCTCCAAAAGTGCATGTAGCGGCAAGCCGCCGGCACGGGCCGGCCGCCGCATGGAAGGGTCAGGGTGCTCCAGCTGCGGGGTGAACCGCAGTCTTATATAAGACTAGTTTAGCCGAAACGGCGCTGAATTAGAAATGAAAATCCGCGCACCGCACCGCATTCCTCTGATAAATATCAGACTCTGGGCTTTCCGGAAGCCGGCGATGGCCCCGGTTGCGCGCGCGCCAGAAACAGTCCGGCGAACATGATCAGCGCCATGCCGGACAGCGCAAGTCCGTCGGGCATTTCCTTGAACCACAGCAGGCCGATGAGCACGGCCATCAGCAACTGAAAGTAGTTCAGGGGTGCGAGCGTAGAGGCCGGCACCCGCCGGAAGGCAGCGATCAGGACCAGCTGACCCGCGGCATTGGCCAGGCTCAGGCCAACGATGAGCACCATGTCGGTCAGCGACGGCCAGGCATCGGGCAGATGGAACGGCGCCGGAATGGCGGCCACCAGTACACATACGAACGAGGTGTAGGCGTACTGGACATGGTTGGGCACGTCGCGCGTCAGGCGCCGCGTGAGCAGCTGGAAGCTGGCGAAGCTCAGGGCTGCCACCAGCATCAGTGCCGTGCCCGCAAGCGGCAGATGGCCGCCGGGGCGCACGATCAGCAACATGCCAAAGAACCCCACCCCCACGGCGAGCCACTTGCGCCGTCCCAGCCGCTCGCCCAGCACCAACGGCGAGAAGGCCATCACGATCAGGGGAGAGGTGAACAGGATGGCCGTGGCCGCAGCCAGGGGCATGGTCTGCAGGGCCACCATGAAGCACAGGCCCACGATGGCCAGCGCCAGGCCACGCAGGAACAGCAGGACGCGCAGGCGCCGCGACGCCGGCAGGGTGTTGCCATAGCGCACGATGGAAAACACGCCCACCAGCGCCACCACGCAGTAGCGCAGCCAGTTCACGAACAGGGCGGGATACAGCTGCACCAGGTACTTGGACGTGGCATCGAAAATGGCAAAGGTGGTCAGGCCGCAGAAAAACAGCAGGATGCCGATCTGCTCACTGCCCAGCGCACGCCCCTGCGGATTCGACAAGATGACCGGCCCCTTTCTGGCGGTTGGCGGGAAAATCGCAAAGACGATTGTAGCCCGCCGGCGCACCGAAAAGGGGCCCGGAGCGCGCCGTGCGAGGCCGGCGCCACGAGGTATGGATCAGCTCAGTGCAGGCCGGCCTTGTCCAGCCCCATCAACTGGTCGGAGGAGCCCGGTTCGTTGCGAAACGCGATGGACAGACGGTTCCAGCCGTTGATGGCCACCACACGGAAAGTGAGCACGGCCAGCTCTTCTTCGGAAAACACCGCGCGCACGCGCTCATACAGATCATCCGGAATGCCGTGGGGCGGCAATTGCGTGACGGCTTCGGTCCATTCGAGTACGGCACGCTCGCGCGCGTTGAACAGCGAGGATTCGCGCCACACGGCAATGTGGTGCAGGCGCAACTCGCGCTCGCCCTGAAGCTTGGCCTGTTTCACGTGCATGTCCAGGCAGTAGGCGCAGCCATTGAGCTGCGAGGCACGAATGTCGATGAGGTTGCCCAGTTCCTTGTTCAGGGCATCCCCGGCAAGCGCCTGGCTCAAGGCCTGCTGCTTACGAAAAAATTCCGGTGCTGCTTGTGAATAATTCAAACGACGCGACATGATGATTCCTTGAGATCAATCAGAAACATTATGCTGCAATGTGCTATGTTATGCGCTGAAAACCCTTTTGTGGTGCAGGGTTTCACGCCAGGTGCAATTGGCAAGTACAAACTAGCAGACAAAGACAAGACGCACAGGCAGGAGACTTCATGAACGCACTGGCCGGTACCACGCGCGCCGACACCCCGGGAGACGACATCGTCCTCTCCTGCACCGACATGAACCGCTGGTTCGGCGGCCTGCATGCCATGAAAAACATTTCCATGGACATCCGGCGCGGCGAGATCCTGGGCCTGGTGGGGCCCAACGGTTCGGGCAAGACCACCACCGTCAATGCCATCACCGGCTTCTTCCCGCCGCAAAAGGGCGAGATCCGTTTCGGCAGCGTGCGCCTGAACACGCTCAAGCCGCATGAAATCGCGCGCCAGGGCATCGCGCGCACCTTCCAGAATGTGGCACTGTTCAAGGGCATGAGCGTGCTGGACAACATCCTGCTGGGGCGCCACAACTTCATGCGCCCCAGCGTGCTCTCGGCGCTGTTCTACTGGTGGTGGGCCCTGCGCGAGGAAGTGGCCAACCGCGGCAAGGTCGAGGAAATCATCGATCTGCTCCAGCTCGAAAGCGTGCGCGACGAAATGGTGGACGTGATCCCTCTGGGCACGCAAAAGCGTGTAGAGCTGGCGCGCGCGCTGGTGGCCGAGCCGCGCTTCCTGATCCTGGACGAGCCCATGGCCGGCATGAACCAGGAAGAAAAGGAATACATGGTGCGCTTCATCCTGGATGCCCAGGAAGCGCTGGGGCTGACCATCCTGCTCATCGAGCATCATATGGATGTGGTCACCGCCATCTGCGACCGCCTCGTCGTGCTCAACAATGGCGAGAAAATCCGCGAAGGCCTGCCGCAAGAGGCCATCAGCGACCCTGCAGTCGTGGCGGCCTACATCGGCAAGGTGGATCCATGATGCCGGCGGAGGGTGCCGTGGATGCGCTGCACGACAGCGCGCTGCGCCACCCCGGCTGGGCGTCGGGCGATCACCTGCTGGCCCTGCTGGCCGATAACGCAGCACGCTTTCCCGCGCGCATCGCCATGCGCGAGCGCGACCGCGGCGTCTGGCAGGAATACAGCTGGCAGCGCTATCTGGACGACGTGCTGGCTTTTGCGGCCGGCCTGGAGCCACACGGCATCCGACCCGAAGACGTGGTGCTGATCATTGGCGATAACCGCCCGGCGCTGTATTTCAGCATGCTGGGCGCCATCGCCCTGCGCGCCATCCCCTCGCCCGCCTATCCCGACACCACGCCCGAAGAGCTGGCAGGCCAGATCGCGCGCGAGCACATCCGCTTCGCCGTCGCCGAAGACCAGGAACAGGTCGACAAGCTCCTGCATGTGCGCGACAGTCACGGCGTCGCGCTGGCCCTCATCATTTACGATGATGCCCGCGGCCTCGAAGACGGCGAGGGCCTGATCGCCTTCCAGAACCTGCTCGCCGCTGGGCGTGAGCGGCTCGCGCGCGAGCCCGGACTGCGCACACAGCTCATCGGCCGCCCGACCGTACACGACGTGGCCGCTCTGCTGCACTCCTCGGGCACCACCGGCATCCCCAAAGGCATTCCGCTCAAGCACGGGCACATCCTGCATGGCGTGCGCAATGCTGCGGCGGCGGGCTATTTCGAAGAAGGCGAAGTACACATGGCCTACCTGCCCATTGCCTGGGTGGGGGACTTCATCTTTTCAGTGGGCGCCTCGATCGCCCTGCGCTTCGTCGTCAACATTCCCGAGAGCCGCGAAACGGCGCAGCACGATCTGCGTGAAATCGCGCCCACGCTGTATTTCTGCTCGCCGCGCACGTGGTCGAACATGCTCACGCGCATCCAGGTCGGCATCGACGAATCCACGCCCTTGAAGAAATGGCTGTATCGCCGCTTCATGCCGTTTGCCATCGCGCTCGAGCGCGAGCGCCTGCAGGGCCGCCAGCCCGGCCTGCGCCAGCGCCTCATGCGCGCCGTGGGCGAAGCCCTCATCTACGGCCCCATCAAGGATCACCTGGGACTGTCGCGCGTCGTGCGCCCCTACACGGCGGGCGAAGCCATCGGCGAAGACATATTTTTGTTCTTTCGCGGTCTGGGCCTGAGCCTGCGCCAGTTCTACGGCCAGACGGAAAACGGCGCGCTGGCCACGGCCCAGGCGGCGGACGAAGTCATGCTGCACACGGTGGGCCGGCCGTTCCCGGGCATGGAATTGCGCATTGCCGACGACGGCGAAATCCTCATGCGCGGCGATAACGTTTTCGACGGCTATTATCAGCAGCCGGAAGAAAGCGCCAAGGCGCTGCGCGACGGCTGGCTGCATACGGGCGACGCGGGCTATTTTGAAAAAGACGGGCAGCTGGTGGTGCTGGGCCGGGTCTCCGAGGTGGTGCACACGCGCGCGGGTGAGCGCTTCATTCCCACCTACATCGAGAACCGCCTGCAGTTCAGCCACTATATCCGCGATGTCTGCGTGCTCGGCAAAGCGCGCGACCATCTGGCCGCCATCGTGTGCATCGACTTCCAGGCGGTGGGACACTGGGCGCAGGAAAACGGCGTGGCGTATTCGTCCTACGCCGAACTGTCCCAGCAGCCCGGCGTGATCGACCTGATCGAAGGCCTGATCCGTCACACCAACACGGTGCTGCCGCAGCCTTTGCGCATCCGGCGCTTCGTGAACCTGCACAAAGCGTTCGATACCGACGACGGCGAAGTCACGCGCACGCGCAAGCTGCGCCGCAACGTCATCGATACCAACTACCGCGAAATCATCGATGCCCTGTATTCCGGGCAGGAAACGGTGGATTTCGAGGCCCGCATCGTCTACGAAACGGGCGATACCGGCGTGCTCAAGCGCCGGCTTGCGCTGCGCACCGTCGCGGCACCACAGGCGTGATCATGGCGTACTTCATCGAACTGCTCATCAACGGCGCGCTGACCGGCCTGATGTATAGCCTGGTGGCGCTGGGCATCGTGCTCATCTACAAATCCTCGGGCGTGCCCAACCTGGCCCAGGGCACCATGGTGATGTCGGCCGCCTACGTGGTCTGGCTGGGCACCGTATGGGGCCTGCCGGTAGGGCTGGCCATCCTCGTCGGCATCGCTATCATGTTCGCTTTCGGCATGCTGGCCGAGCGCCTGCTGCTGCGCAAGATGGTGGGCCAGCCCATCATCATGATCGTCATGCTCACCCTGGGGCTGGAAATCTTCCTGCGCGGCCTGGGGCCGGGCTTTCTGGGCGCCTCGCCCAAGCAGATCGATATCGGCGTCTCGTTGGCGCCCATCATCATGGGCGATGTGTTCATCAACCGCATCTATCTGGTGGGCGGCGCGGTGGCGCTGCTGCTCATCCTGGCGTCCACACTGTTTTTCCGCACGCGCATGGGCACGCGTCTGCGCGCCGTTTCCGATGACCACGTCTCGAGCTGGTCGGTGGGCATTTCAGTGGAACGCGCCATCGGCATTTCCTGGGGGCTCTCTGGCTTGTCGGCCATTGCCGCGGGCGTCGTGTGGGGTTCGGTGCAGGGCGTGGACTGGACCCTGTCCGAGCTGCTGTTTCCGGCCATTGCCGTAGTCATCCTGGGCGGGCTGGACAGCGTGGCCGGCGTGTTGCTGGGCGGCCTGATCGTGGGCATCCTGGGCAGCGTGCTGCCCGGCTACCTGGACGAATACGCCGGCGGCGGGACGCGGGACGTGGTGACCTCGCTGATCCTCCTGTTCACCATCATGTTCCGTCCGCACGGCATTTTCGGCCGTGAAGACATCGAAAGGGTTTGACGGCCATGTTCTACCGACTCTCGGGCATCTACCACACGCGCTACGCGAGCGCGCGCCAGCTCTGGCCCATCCCGGCCGACCGCTGGCAGATCGGCATCCTGCTGGCCGTGGCCCTGGCGGCGCCGGTGCTGTTCAGCAGTTTCACCCTGACCAGCTATCTGCTGCCCTGGCTCATTTTCAGCGCTGCGGCGCTGTCGCTGACGCTGCTCATGGGCATCGCCGGGCAGCTGCACTTCGGTTTTGCCGCCGTGATGGCCATCGGCGCCTACACCAGCATCCACGCCACGCGCGCCGGCCTGCCTTTCGAGCTTGCCCTGGTCGCGGCCGGCCTGGCTGCGGCCCTGATCGGCAGCGTGTTCGGCGCTGCGGCGCTGCGCGTGAAAGGTCTGTACCTGGTCATGGCCACGCTGGCCATGCAATACCTGGTCGACTGGACCATCATCAACGTGCCGGCCATCAGCGGCGGCGCGCAAGCCACGCTGCAGGCACCCGCGGCGCGCTTCCTGTTCATGCCGCTCAAGTCCGATGCGGCGCGCTATTACGTCGCACTGCTGTGGGTGCTGTTCCTCACCCTGCTCATCCTCAACATCAAGCGCACCAGCATCGGCCGCGCGCTGGTGGCCGTGCGCGACAAGGATTATGCCGCGGCCGTGATCGGCGTGAACGTGGTGCGCTTCAAGCTGGTCGCCTTTTTCACCAGCTCCTTCCTGGGCGGCGTCACCGGTGCCGTACTGGCTTTCTGCTACTACCAGGCGGTCACGCCCGAGCAGTTCACCTTCAACGTCTCGGTGCAACTGGTCGCCATGGTGCTGGTGGGCGGGCTGGGCAGCGTCATCGGGGCCTACCTGGGCGCGGGCTTCGTGCTGCTCGTGCCCATCGTGCTCACCAACCTGGTGGTGTCGCTGAACCAGCTCGGCTGGCTGTCGGTGTCCACCAATCTGCTGGCCCATATTCCGCTCATGATCTACGGCTTGCTGATCATCGGCTTTCTGCTGCTCGAACCCCTGGGTCTGGGCAAAATTTATGACAATGCGCGCAAATATCTTCTGGTGTGGCCTTTCCGCCATTCCGGGCTTTGAGCTGTTGCATCACCCCATCCTGTTCCCTGACACGGAGGACGTCAATCATGAAACGCCTGATCAAGCAGCTGGCCCTGGCCGGCACCCTGAGCACCGCCCTGGCCGCCACACCGGCCCTGGCCAAAGACCCCATCAAGTTCGCCATGCCGATGGACTTCACGGCGGTCTACACCTTCCTGACCAATGAATACAGCGAAGGGCAAAAAGACTACATCGCCCTCGTGAACGAAAACGGCGGCATCGACGGCCATCCGGTGGAATTGTCGGTGTCCGATACCGGCAACCAGCCCCAGCGCGGCATCGAAGCCTACAACCGCGCCAAGCGCGACGGGGCGGTACTGGTGGATTTCCTCAGCACGCCGGTGGCCCGGGCCATGGTCAACCGTGTGCTTGAAGACGACATCGTCATGATCACCGCGCTGCACGGGCGCGGCGATGCCAGCGATGGCGAGACCTTTCCCTATGTGTTTCCCCTCATGGCGACCTACTGGTCGCAGGCCGCCATCCTGGTGGACTACATGAATGAACACGAAGGCGGGCTCAAGGGCAAGAAGATTGCCCACGTCTATATCGATTCGCCGTTCGGTCGCGAACCCATCCCCGTCCTGGAAGAGCTCGCCAAACGGCTGGACTTCGGTCTCAAGACCTTCCCCTACGCCAGCCCCGGCAACGAGCAGTCCGCCACCTGGTCCGAAGTGCGTCGCTACAAGCCTGATTTCGTCATCATCTGGGGCGCGGGTGGCGGTCAGGCGGTTTCCGTGCGTGACGCCATCCGCAACGGCATCACGCCGGACAAGATTCACTCCGTGGTCTGGCTGGCCGAAGCCGACATGGATACGGTCGGCCGTGACGTCGCCAAGGGTGTGCGCAAATACGAAGCAGCCACCAGCGGCACGGAAACGCCCGTGATCAAGGCCATCCGCGAGAAGATTATCGATGCCGGCAAGGGTGCCGGGCCCAAAGAGAACGTGGGGCGCACCTACTACAACATCGGCGCGGCAACCATGGCCGTGTCAGTGGAAGCGGCCCGTCTGGCGCTGGCTGAGTTCGGCGCACCGCTCACAGGCGAGAAGCTGCGCAAGGGCTTCGAGAAGATCAACGACTTCGACGCCCAGGGCCTGATTCCCGCGCTGAGCTTCAGCGCCCAGGATCACCAGGGCGGCGGCTTTGGCCGCGTGGCGCACTGGGACGGCGAGAAATGGGCGCCGCTGAGCAACTGGCATGCATCCTTCCAGGATGTCGTCTGGGAGGAAATCCGCAAGGGGGCCAAGGCCTACAAGGAGAGTGGCCAGTAATGCTCGCACTGGAAAACATCGAAGTCATCTATGACAAGGTGTTCCTGGCCATTCGTGGCGTCTCGCTGTCGGTGCCGGAGGGCGGCATGGTCGCCCTCCTGGGCGCCAACGGGGCGGGCAAAAGCACGACGCTGAAAGCCATCAGCGGCCTGCTCGCCCCGGAGCGCGGCGAAGTCACGCGGGGCAGCATCCAGTTCATGGGCGAGAACATCCTGCCCTATGGCGCGGCGCGCCGGGTTGGCATGGGCATGGTTCATGTCATGGAAGGGCGGCGCATCTTCGGCCACCTGACACCGGATGACAACCTGCTGGCCGCGTATCGCAGCGGGGGCTCGCGCGCGCGCCTGAACCAGCTGCGCGACATGGTCTATGACTTCTTCCCGCGCCTGACGGAGTTCTCGCGCACCAAGGCCGGCTATCTGTCCGGTGGCGAGCAGCAGATGCTCGCCATCGGCCGGGCCCTGATGACCGAGCCGCGCCTGTTGATGCTGGACGAACCAAGCCTGGGCCTCTCGCCGCGCCTGGTACAGGACATCTTCGCCATCATCCGCCAGATCAACCAGGAAACGCGCAGCAGCGTCCTGCTGGTCGAGCAAAATGCCGCCGCCGCGCTGGAAATCGTGGATCACGCCTACCTGATCGAAAACGGCCAGATGGTCATGAATGGCCCGGCCGCCGTATTGCGGGAGAACCCGGACGTACAGGAATTCTACCTGGGCGACAGCGGCCGCGTGGATTACCACAACGTCAAGCACTACCGGCGCCGCAAGCGCTGGCTGGCCTGAAACGCCGGCTCAGCCCGGCAGATAGCGCAAGGCATCGACCGCCTTGCTGTCGTAGCGCAGCTCGAAATACAGCTGCACTTCCTTGCTGTCCGAATTGCCCATGGTGGCGATCTGCTGGCCCTGGCGCACCTTGGTGCCCTGCTTCACCAGCAGGCGTTCATTATGGGCATAGACGGTGATGAAGTTGGCGTCGTGCCGAATCAAGAGCAGGTTGCCGTAGCCGCGCAAGCCCTGCCCGGCATAGACCACCTCACCCGCGGCGGCCGCCCGCACCGGCGCGCCCGCCGTGCCGGCGATATAAACCCCCTGCCCGCGCCCGGACGTGGTGCCGCGCCGCGATTTGCCATCGGCGGGCCAGACCAGCGCAATGCTGCGCGGCGCCGCCACCGATGCCGATGGCGCGGATGCCGGCGGCCGTACCTGTACCGCCCCACCCGGCGCCGCCTTCGCGGCGCCGCCCTGCACCTTGAGCACCTGCCCCACCCGGATGTGGTTGGGATTGCGCAAACCATTCATGCGCATGAGGGAATCCACGCTTTGCCCATGCTGGCGCGCGATCTTGGTGAGCGTATCGCCGCGCACCACCCGGTATTCACCCGTACCCGGTTGCGCCTGGCGCTGGCGGCCGGCGCAGCCCGCCAGCGCCAGCAGGGCGGCCGTGCCGAGCAACAGGCGCCGCCGCCGCGGCGAAAAGCCCTCAGCGCCCATGCCAAGCCTCCAGGAAAGCCAGCACGACGCCAGCCGAATTGTTTGCGGCGATATCCATGAAGGTATGCATCTCGTTTTCGCCGGGGCCGCCACCGGCCAGATCGCTCAGGGCACGAAAGGCGATGAAGGGCACGCCGTTGCTGTAGGCCACGACGGCGCAGGCCGCGCTTTCCATGTCCAGCACCCGGGCATCAAAGGTCTCGTGGCTGTAGCGCCGGAAGGCCGCATTGTCCACGAAGATCGAGCCCGAAATGCCGTTGCCCCCGATCACGAGGCGCGGCGCTTCTTCCAGGCATTCATGGCGGGCATTGCAGGCGGCCAGCGTCTGCGCGGGCAGCGAGGCGGCCACGGCCAGCATGTCCGGATCCACGTCGAACCAGAACTTGTAGTGGCTGTCGGGCCGCGCGGCGGTACGCACGCGCAGCGCACGCGGGAACATCATGCCGAAATGCGCGAAATCCAGCCCCTGCTTGCCCGCGGGCGGCACGAAGCTGCCGTCGGGCTGCGCGCGTGCGAACACGAACTCATCATACTGGCCCCAGCGGGCCGCCACGACCACGTCGCCAATGTTCAGCTGCGGATCGACCCCGCCGGCAATACCGCTGAAGACGATGTGCGTGACGTGGAACCGGTCCAGCGCCAGCTGCGTGGTCATGGCCGCATTGACCATGCTCACGCCGCTCAGGAACAGCACGACGGGCTCGTCGGCCAGCCGACCAGTCGTGAAAGTGATGCCGTTGACCTCGTGCGCCTGCGCATCTTCGAGGGCACCCAGCAGCAGAGCCAACTCGGACGGAAAGGCCGATACGACCGCCATGCGTGGGGTCTCGTCCAGGCGGCCCGCAGCCCACGCCGGGGCCATGGCAAACCACCATACAACGGCCAGGAGCAGGAGCCGACAGGAAACCGTGCAAACGCGCATGACTGGAACAGGCTGGAGATCGTGAAAGGTCAAAGCCTCGATTATAGTGACAGCCTTCGCCTGGGCGTCAATCGGGCGCTGCCGCCTCCGGCGCATCGAACAAGGCGTACTGGTGCGCGCGACCGGGTGCGCGAAACCGCGTCGTATCGAGACGGATGCTGCGCGCCGCCAGGCCGTGGCGCGCGCAAGCCTTGTGAAAGCGCTGCGCGATCAGCGCCGCATGCACGCCCGTACCCTGCATGCGGTGAACAAAGCGCCCATCATTGAGCGCGCCGTCGCGCATCTCGCGCAGCAGCTTGAGCACATGCGCGGCGCGATCGGGCACGTGCGCCTGCAGCCACTCCTGAAACAGCCCGGCCACCTCGCCAGGCAGGCGCAGCAACACGTAATGCGCATCGCGCGCCCCTGCCGCAGCCGCAGCCGCGACGATGCGTTCGATGTCGGCGTCGGTCAGTGCGGGAATGATGGGCGCCACCAGCACGCCCACGGGAACGCCTGCGGCGCTGAGCCGCGCTACCGCGTCCAGCCGCGCCGACGCCGTGCTGGCGCGCGGCTCGAGACGGCGGGCCAGATCGGCATCCAGCGTACCGACGGACATGAAGACGCGCAGCAGGCCGTGCGCCGCGAGAGGGGCAAGCAGATCGAGATCGCGCAAGATGCCGGCCGATTTGGTCGTGATGGAGACCGGATGGCGGCAATCCCACAGCACCTCCAGCAGCGCGCGCGTGAGGCGCCAGCGCCGCTCTATCGGCTGATAGGGATCGGTGCTGGTTCCGAGCGCCAGCACGCGCGGACGATAGCCAGGGCGCGCCAGTTCGGCGCGCAGAACCTGCGCGGCATTGCGCTTGGCGACCAGCCGCGTCTCGAAATCCAGGCCGGGGGACAGGCCCAGCCAGGCGTGGCCCGGTCGCGCATAGCAGTAGATGCAGCCGTGCTCGCAACCGCGATACGGATTGAGCGACTGATCGAAAGGCACATCCGGCGAGGTGTTGCGCGAAATGATGCTGCGCGCCTGCTCTACCCGCACCTGCGTGCGCGGCGCACCCTGGTCGGCGTCGGGTGCCACGCCCCAGCCATCGTCGAACGCTTCGCGCTGGCGTTGCTCGAAGCGGCTGGAGGCGTTGGAGCGGCTGGCGCGCCCCTTGTAGGCCAAAGTCACTGCCGGGGCCCCGATATACTGTATGAATGTACAGTATATCAGCCCCTGTATTTACTCGGTCAGATAGCCGTTGCGCACGTCGTTTTCATGATCTTCCGGCGCACGCTCGGCGGGGTCACCATAACCGCCCCCGCCCGGCAGCTCCAGCACCAGGCGGCGGCCATCGGGGATGAACTGCGTCCCCTTGCCGAACAGCACCGTACCGTCATCCAGGACGACCCGGCCCGGCGCACCCGCCGCACCGCCGGCCCGCCCGCGCGCCGGATTGGCGATACGGTCGAACATGGCATTGAAGCGAAAGGCATAGCCTTGCGCCGGCCCGATCTCCATGACGGAACCCAGCCCGCCCCGGTAGCGGCCTGCGCCCCCCGAACCCGGCCGCAGCTCCTTGCGCCACACGATCATGGGCCCGGCCTGCTCCGTGGCTTCGACCGACATGCAGTGCACGCCGCTGGGAAAGGCGGTTGCGGAGAGCCCGTCCAGCGTCGGGCGCGCGCCCGTGCCGCCGCTGTTGAACATGAGAATTTCGGCTGGCGGCAGATCCGAACCGGGCGTCTTGGCGCGTGCGCTGACATGCAGGTTCCACAAGGCGCCGAAACTTTCGGCGGGAATACGATCCGGCAGCAGCTCGGCCAGTGCGCCCATGACGAGATCGGGCACGAAATGCCCCAGGATATGACGCACGGCCACGGGGCTGGGCCGCTGCGCATTCAGGATGCAGCCTTCGGGCGCCGTGGCCTGGAATGGGGCGAGCGAGGCTGAATTGTTGGGGATTTCAGGCGCGATGGAACACTTCAGGCCATAGCAGGAATAGGCCCGTGCGTAGGCCAGCGGCACATTGATGCCATGCTGGCTGGCGGGCGAGGAGCCGGCGAAATCCGCCATCACGTGATCATCGGCGATGGTCAGGCTCACGCACAAGGTGACGTTTTCCCGATAGCCGTCCAGCGTCATGGAATTGTGGACCGTGCCGCGCGGCAGCGCGGCGATTTTCTCCAGCGTCGCCGCACGGCTGCGCTCAAAGATGAAGGCCGCGATGTCGTCCAGATCATCCAGCGCGAACTCCGTCATCATCTCCTGCAGGCGCCGGTGGCCGATCTCATTACAGGCCGCCAGCGCATACAGATCGCCGATCACCATGTCGGCGGAGCGCACGTTGATGTTGACGATGGTCATGAGCGACTGGTTGACCACGCCGCGTTCCACCATTTTCATGACGGGGACGCACAGCCCCTCTTCATAGACTTCGCGCGCGTCCGGCCCGAAACCGCGTCCCCCCACATCCACGACGTGTGCCGTGCAGGCGAAATAGCCCACCAGGCGGCCGTCGCGAAACGAGGGCGTGACCACGGTGAAATCATGCAGATGGCCGGTGCCATCCCAGGGGTCGTTGGTGATGTAGACATCGCCCTCGAAGATCTGCTCCGGGCCGATGGCGCGGATGAACTTGGGCACGGCTTCGGCCATGGTGTTGACGTGCCCCGGCGTTCCCGTGACCGCCTGGGCAATCATGCTGCCCTCACGGTCGAACACGCCGGCCGACAGATCGCCCGCTTCGCGCACGCTGGTGCTGAAGGCCGTGCGAATCAGTGTTTGCGCCTGCTCTTCCACGACGGAAATCAGGCGGTTCCACATGACCTGCATGTGGATATCCTGTACGAGTGACATGATGCGCTCCTTGTCCGATCAATGGTTCAGGCTGGCCAGCAGGCAACCGTCGGTTTGCACTTCGACGTTGAAGCGGCCCGTCACCCAGGTGGCCGTTTCCCGCTCGACCACGATGGCGGGCCCGGCAAAGTGCATACCTGGCCGCAGGTTGTCCCGGTCGTAAATCTTCGCCGGCACGCCCTGTCCCGAAGCGGCATCGAACAAGGTGCGCTCACCGATGGGCTCGGCGGCCTGGGTCGCCGTCGCGGCGGCGATGCGCTGCGCCGGCACCGGCGGAGAGCTGGCCTTCACCGACCAGCTCACGACTTCGATGTCGAGACCCTCGATCGTGCGCCCGAAAAACCGTTCGTACGTCTGCTCGAACAAGGCTTTCAAGTGCTGCATCGCGGGCAGCTGGCGCGCATCGGGCAGATCCACCGGGATTTCCCAACCCTGGCCAACATAGCGCATGAAAATGCGCGCGGCCAGTTCCGGCTCGCGGCCCGTATCGCCCTGGCTGGCGAACTGCATGGCTTCCGCGCCCAGCTCGGCCAGCAAGGCCCGCGCCGCCTCCTGGTCGAAGCGGCCCAGCCGGAACGCCGAGCTGCGCACGCTCTCGTAGCCGAACGGCGCCTTGAGAAAGCCGATGGCCGAGCCCACGCCCGCGCCGGGCGGGATCAGGAAGCGGCCAATGCCCGTCTTCTCGCACAGCCGGGCGGCGTGCACTGGGCCCGCGCCGCCAAACGCCACCATGGTGTACGCGGCGATTTCCTTGCCGCTTTCCACGGTATGCATGCGCGCCGCATTGCTCATGTTCTCGTCCACCACCTCGCTGATGCCGAACGCGCCTTCGCGCGCCGGTGTCTCCAGCGCTGCGAGCGACTGCGCAATCGCCTGTTCCGCCAGGGGCTGCGAGAGCTGGATTGCCCCACCCGCGAAATTGTCCGGATCCAGGCGGCCCAGCACCAGGTCCGCGTCGGTGACGGTGGCCTCGGTGGAACCGCGCTGGTAGCACGCCGGCCCGGGCTCGGAACCCGCGCTGCGCGGGCCGACGCGGATCTGCTTCATGGCATCGACCGTGGCGATGGACCCGCCCCCGGCGCCGATTTCGACCATCTCCACCACGGGGATGGAAATGGGCATGCCGCTGCCTTTCTTGAAGCGGTAGGTACGCGCGACCTCGAACGTATTCGCGGTCTTGGGCACCTTGTCGTCGATGAGGCAGATCTTGGCCGTCGTGCCGCCCATATCGAACGACAGCACGGCGTCCAGGCCGTGTTTTTCGGCGATGTGGGCCGCAAAGATGGCGCCACCCGCCGGTCCGGATTCGACCAGGCGCACGGGAAAGCGCGCCGCACTCTCAACTGAAATGATGCCACCGCCCGAGTGCATGATGAACACGGGGCAGCGCACGCCGGCGTCATGCAGGCTATGCACGAGCCGGTCCAGGTAAGACTGCATCTGCGGGCGCACGTAGGCATTCGCGCAGACGGTATTGAAACGTTCGAACTCGCGCACCTGCGGCGAAACTTCGCTGGAAATCGATACCGACACGTTCGGCAAGCGCCGCAGCAGGGCATCGCGCATCATGCGCTCGTGCGCGCCATTGACGAAGGCGTTGATGAAGCCGATCGCCACGCTTTCGTAGCCGCCGTCGGCGATCACCCGCACCAGCCGTTCGATCTCGGCGGGATCGGGTGCAATCAGCACCTGGCCATGCGTGTCCATGCGCTCGCGCAGCGTATGGCGATCGCAGCGTTCGACCAACGGTGACGGCAGGACGATATCGAGATCGTATTGCTCGAAGCGATTTTCCGTGCGCATTTCGATGACGTCACGAAACCCCTGCGTGGTGATGAAGGCAGTACGCGCGCCATCCCTCGCGATGAGGGCATTGGTCGCCAGCGTGGTGCCATGGATGATGATGTCCAGGTCGGCCAGCGTGACGCCCGCCTCCTGGGTGGCCTGGATCAGGCCCTTGAGGATTGCGCGCTCGGGCTCCTCGTAGTCGGTCAAGACCTTGGAAGAATGGATGACCCCGTCGAGCTCCAGCGCGACATCGGTGAAGGTGCCGCCGATGTCCACGCCTGCGCGAACACTTCGTTTGTTGCGTACCACGAAAATACTCCTAAAACGAACTACCGTCGTGTCGGACCAAATCAAAAACTAGCTTGCCTTATGTGACATGCGTGATCATACATCGCCTGTCAGTGCCCCTGGACTTAGTCCACGATGTACAGGCGTGCGCCCTGGGCTGTTCTGGAGCGGTGGGCGCCGTCATCATCGGGCACCTGATAGCTCATGCCGGGACGCAGCACGAAACTGCGGCCGTCCTTCAGTTCGGTATGCAGCTCGCCCGCGATGCAGAAAATGACGTGCCCCTTGGAACACCAGTGATCAGCCAGATAACCGGGACTGTAATCCACCTGGCGCACACGGATGTCGCCCAGCATGACGGTGCGCCAGGTGGCGGTACCCGTCTCGCCCGCATATTCAACGGGCTCGACCTCGGCCCAGTCCGTGACATTGAAGCCCTCGCCTGCGATTTTCATCCCTGCTCTCCAAAAAAATAGTAAACCGGCACCGCTGGGTCGACGCTGCGCTGGCCCGGGATAACCCTAGTTTCGGCCCGAAATTATAGGGTGGTATCGTCATTGTCGTACGATAACTGGCATCGCACAATGGCAGAAACCGGGTGTAATACCCGGGTTTTCCGCGGGACCAGACCCAGACGAAGCATCAAATGAATCACGCACTATGCCGGCCGCACTGGCATGATTGTTGTCTACGCAAACTCGCAGCAGCCTGTTTCGCTCGAAACATCCTTTGCGTGCAAACAAAATTACTCCCCCATCCATTTTTCCGCACGGCACAGACGCCACCTTACCGTGCGTCCGGTCATGACGTGCCGATCAGCCATGCTGTGGCGGCACTGATTTTTATTGAACCTCCCTACCGATCAAGAGGACTACAGTGAACAAAACTTACTGCACGGGACTTTTCCTGGCCATCAGCATGTTGGCAACGACGGGCTATGCGCAGAACATCAGCGCCGCAGATCTTCCCACAAAAAATTTCAGCTATGTCGGCGCCTGGAGTAATGTGCTGCTCTATAAAAAGTATGAAGAACCCTTCTGGAGCACTCACGTCAAGGAGGCTTCCGACGGCAAGATAACAGCCAAGGTCACGTCCTTCGACCAACTCGGTATTCAGGGCGACCAGGTCTTCCGGCTACTGGAAAAAGGGGTATTCGATGTGGGCACCACTCTGCCCGATTACGTCATCCAGGACGTACCGGCAATGGGTGGCGTCGATATCCCCGTATTGATCAGCGATGCGAAGACAGCAACGGAAGCTGCGTATGCGTTCAAGCCAGTCCTGGCCGATCTGATGCGCGAAAAATACAACGCGGAGCTTTTGGCAGTTGCACCCAACTCAAAGCAGGCGTTGTATTGCAAGAAGCCGCTCTCTGGTCTGAAGGACCTCAAGGGACGCAAAGTACGGGCCGGAGGGCGCTATGAGGCCATTTTCCTCAACGCAGTCGGCGCAGAGGGCGTGACAATGAGCTTCAGCGAGGTACCTGGCGCGATGCAGAACGGTTTGATCGACTGCGCCATCACCGGCCTGATCGGCGGGTACAACGCAGGCTGGTATGACATCTCCGATTACGTCTACACACTTGCGATCGGTGGCTGGGATCATGCAGCGACCGCCGTCAACGGAAAAGTCTGGGATTCCTTGCCAGAAAACCTGCAAGTCTGGCTCAAGCAGCAGGCACACGAGTACTTTGAAGTACCTTCCTGGGACGACGCTGAAGAAATCACTGATCAGGCCATCAATTGCCTGACAGGCCGCGGTGAATGCATTCATGGTGCACCCGGCCACATGACGCTGGTCGAACCCACCGAAGAGGACCTTGAACTCGCAAAAACCATTCTGACCGAACATGTATTGCCCGAGTGGGCCAAAGCTACGGAACCGAAATGGGTCGAGCGCTGGAACGAAACCATCGGCAAAATCGCGGGCGTTCAGGCAGCTGCGAAGTAATCGCTATCGGAGCAACAACCCATGTCTACACTCGATGAAAACGCAATTCGCGATAAAGTTCTCGGCAGCCACTGGCATCGCTGCTCGGCAGCAGATGTTCGCAGGGCGGCCAGAAAAGGCCTGCTGACAGGCCCTACTTCCGGGCTGGCCGAGGATTTTGTCCAGGCCAACCTGACCATTCTGCCAAAAAAGGACGCGCATGATTTTCTGCGGTTCTGCCAGCTGAACGCGCGGCCGTGCCCCGTCGTAGCCGTGAGCGATCCCGGTGCTTTCCATATCCCACAATTGGGTGAAGATTTCGATATCCGTACGGACGTTACCAAGTACCGGATCTTCAAGAACGGGAAAGCCGTCGACGAACCTGCAGACATTACGAAATACTGGCGCGACGACCTCGTTACCTTTGCACTGGGATGCTCGTTCACGTTTGAACATGAGTTCCTCGCCGACGGCATCTATCTCAGGCACATCGAAACCGGAACCAACCTGCCCGTGTTCATCACCAATGTGCCCGTCGCCACTGCGGGGCCGTTCCGAGGCAATCTGGTCGTCTCCATGCGCCCACTGTCGGTCAAGGACACGATTCGCGCCGTACAGATCTCGTCCCGCTTTCCGCTGGCTCATGGTGCACCGGTGCACATTGGTTTTCCGCAGGAAATTGGCATTGCGGATATCATGAAACCCGACTTTGGCGAACCACTGGAGATCAAATCCAACGAGCACCCAGTGTTCTGGGCATGTGGTGTTACTCCTCAGATTGCGCTAGAACATGCAAAACTTGAGTTTGCCATCACCCACAGCCCAGGGCATATGCTCCTGACTGACATTCCACGCCGCTCCCTTGCCATTCTATAGGGATCTCCGTAGGGTACGGCACGAGCGATTTCGCATTCACAACGGACTGCCATGGTCACACTACCGACACCTCCATCGTCACGGCTAGACGGCCGCCAGGCACTGATCATCGGCGCCTCGTCCGGGATCGGCCTTGGCGCTGCCACCATGCTGGCATCGGCGGGCGCCGAGGTGATCATGGCCGCCCGACGCGAATCGCTCCTGGAAACCTTGGTTCAAGCCTTTCGCGACCAGGGCTGGTCCGCCAGGCACGTCAGAATGAATCTGGAAGATATTGAAGCGACCCGCCACACCATGAAAGCATTGGGTGCTTGCGATATTTTTGTAAATTGCGCCGGTATCAGCAGAAACGGACCGGCGTTGGCCACCACGCCTGAAGATTTTGATGCTGTGCTGAGCACCAATTTTCGCGGAGCCTACTTCGCCACGCAAACGGCGGCCCAACTGCTGCAAGACAGTCGCAAACCCGGATCGTTGATCAACATCTCAAGCCAGCTGGCCTATGTCGGCGGCGCAAACCGGGCAGTGTACAGTGCTTCGAAGCACGCGCTTGAAGGCATGACAAAATCCATGGCGATCGAATGGGGAAAGTTCGGAATCAGGATCAATACCATCAGCCCTACCTTCATTGAAACCGCGCGCACGGCGGACATTCTTTGCGATCCCATACAGAAAAAAGAGGTGCTCAGCAAAATAAAGCTGAATCGCACTGGCGTTATCGAGGATGTCATGGGCGCTGTTCTATATCTATCATCGGATCTTTCCACGCTCGTAACAGGCACAACGATCATGGTCGATGGTGGATGGACCGCAGAATAGTCAATAAGAATCTTCAATCACTTACGGTCATTTCTTAAACAGCATGCTAAAAAAACCCATTACTGCCATTGATGCACTTCTTAATGCAGCGCAGCGTATATCGTTATATCTTGCAGAAGTCGCGGGTCTATTGCTCCTGATTGCCATCGCGATTATTACTATAAATGTAATATCACTGGCCGTTTTTACTTCTGTTTTACTGCCGGCTTCGGAATTATCCGGATATATATTGGCCGCAAGCGTTACCATCGCATTATCGCATGCTCAATTAAAAAAAGCTCATATCAGAATTGATGCGATGTACAACCTCCTCACTCCAAGCTATCGCCGGATCCTTGATATTCTTTCATTAATTTCATTTCTGGTCTTTGGCATCATCATGACGATAGCAGCATGGGAGGTCGCCGAAGAATCTTTTATACGCCATTCGCTATCCAACACACCACTTCAGGTGCCGTTATGGATACCACAGTTCGCCTGGGTAGCCGGGTTGGTCTGGTTCTGCGTGGTGCTGTCACTGGTGCTTATCCGTAGCCTGTTGGCGCTGGCCGACAAGGATTTAGCCACCATCGAGCAACTGGCGAGCAATCAGGATGAAGCGGCGTTACTGGGAGAAGAAGCATGATCGGCTGGTCGTTCCTGGTACTGATTGTGCTGCTGGTCCTCAGCATTCCGGTAGCGATCACGATTCTGGGTGTTTCGTTCTTCATTGACTTTTTTTATTCACCCTTTCCGCTCACTCGCGCGCTAGGGGATGTTTTATGGTCTTCATCCAATAATTTCCTGCTGATTGCGATCCCATTATTCATATTTCTGGGACAAATACTTGTTCAAACGGGCGTGGCCGCCTCGACCTACAAGACACTGGATGCGTGGCTGTCCTGGCTTCCAGGCGGTTTGTTGCATGCCAATATCGGCGCGGCAACTTTTTTTGCAGCGACATCTGGATCGAGCGTTGCCACCGCTGCCACTGTGGGCACCATTGCTCTGCCACAGGCCCGGCCCATGGGTTATGACGAACGCCTGTTCTCTGGCTCGATTGCCGCCGGTGGAACTCTAGGCATCATGATTCCGCCATCCATTAATTTGATCATTTATGGATTTCTGACGCAAACTTCTGTCCCAAAACTCTTTGTGGCTGGCCTGATCCCCGGCCTGCTCCTGGCGCTGTTGTTCATCGTCGCAACTGCCGCGCTGTGCATTGCCTATCCAGCGCTGGGCGGTCCCAGCAAACAACACAGCTGGCCGGAGCGCATCAAAGGCCTATGGGAACTGGGACCAGTAATTTCGTTGTTTCTGATTATTGTGGGCTCCATATATCTCGGCTGGGCGACCCCAACCGAAGCTGCGGCAATTGGTTCGGTCTACACCCTCATTCTTGCGTGGTTCAAGCGAGTATTGGGATGGCGAATGGTGATTAATGCCATGGTAAACACCGTCACAACCACGGCCATGATCATGCTGATTATCATGACAGCATATTTTCTGAATTTTGTCTTGTCGTCATCTGGTGTCGGTAGCGAGCTGAAACTGTTCATTACCAATCTTGGCCTTGGCAAATATGAAACAATGTTTCTGATTGCAGGCATTTATCTGATCCTGGGCTGCTTCATAGAAACATTGTCGCTGATGATCATCACCATACCTATCGTTGTCCCGATTGTCTCCGGCCTGGGTTTTGATCTAATATGGTTCGGGATATTCCTGATACTGGTGATAGAAATGGCGCTAATCACGCCACCCGTAGGCCTGAATCTTTACGTAGTTCAAGGTGTTCGCAGAGCGGGAAGCGCATTCAATGATGTGCTGGTGGGAGCCTCATTTTATGTGATACTGATGATTCTTTTCGCCATCGTTCTGATTTTTGTACCGCAGCTCGCTTTGTATCTTCCCAGCATCATGTAAATTTTTTCAACCGCCAGAACGCGTCCATGCGAACGTGAGATTCACCCTCGAAATCAACTGAAGCAAGGAGAATGTGATGAAGACCTTTACTGGAAAGACCATGTTCCTGGGTTCGTCCTTCGCACTGGCGGCAACGCTGCTGGCTACCCCGGCCCTGGCCGATACCACCTGGACCATGGTCAACGGCTATCCCGAGCACAGCTTCTTCACCAAGAACATCCATCAATTCATCGACGAGATCGAATCGCGCACCAACGGCAAGCTGAAAATCAAGCTGTATTCCAACGGCAGCCTGGTCAAGCATGACTCCATCAAGCGCGCGGTCAGTACCGGTCAGGCCCAGCTGGGCGAAGTGCGCCTGGCAGTCTACAGCAATGAAGATGCCATGTACGGTCTGGACAACATCCCCAATCTGACCGACACCTATGAGTCGGCCTGGCAGCTGATGGAAGCGCAGCGCCCGTATTTCGACGACATCATGGCCAAGCAGAACATGAAGACGGTGGCCTTCGTCGCCTGGCCCGGCCAGGGCTTCTACACCAAAGAGAAGCTCAACGGCCTGGACGACCTGAAAGGTGTATCCATCCGCATGTATTCGACGGAAACCAAGCGCTTTGCCGACATGATGGGCATGCAGGCCACCATCCTGCCCTTTGCCGACGTGCCGCAGGCCTTGTCGACCGGGCTGGTGAGCGCGCTGTGGACCAGCGCCCAGACGGGCACCGACGTGCAGGCCTGGGACTACCTGAAGTACTACACCTACACCGAAAGCGAGCACAACAAGAACGCTTTCCTGGTGAACACCAAGGCGCTGGCCAAGCTCGACGCCGAAACCCAGGACATCATCATGGAAGCCGGGCGCCATGCCACCAAGCGCGGCTGGGAAATGAGCAAGCAGGCTACCAAGGAAACCATCCAGGCGCTGGCCGACAATGGCATGATCGTCGAGATGGACGCCCCCAAAGACATCCTCGACAAGATGGATGAAATCGGGGCCCGGCTCGAAGCCGAGTGGCTGGAAAACGCCACGCCGGCACAGGCTGCGGTGCTCGAAGCCTTCCATAAAGTGGCTAAGGCGCAATAAAACCCAGGGCTGCGTTCGCGACCGGCGTTGCGAACCGCAGCCGTGCAGCGCGCGGCAAGGCGGAATCCGGCCCGCTTTCGCGGCGTCGCCGTATTCCCGCCCGGAGTCCCCGCCACCATGCTCAGACAGACGCTGGATAAGCTCTACCTTGGCTGCGGCTATCTCGCCGCCGTCTTCCTGGTCCTGATTGCCGTTGCCATCATCGTGCAGGTCTTTGGCCGGCTGTTCCTCATGGCCTTCGACTTCACCCGCCTCTCGGGCTTCTTCCTGGCCGCAGCCACCTTCCTGGCGCTGCCGCACACCTTCAAGCACGGCGGCCATGTGCGCGTCGAACTGCTCACCGGCCGCCTGCGCGGCCGCGCAGGCGGCCTGGCTGAAGGCGCAGCCTGCCTGGTCAGTGCGCTGGTGATCGGCTACGCCGCCTGGCACGTCGCGCAAATGGCCTGGATGTCCTGGGAGATGAACGATGTGACCACGGGCGTGATCGCGCTGCCATTCTGGATGCCGCAGGCGGCCATGGCCACCGGCCTGTCCTTGCTGGTCGTGGCCCTCATCGACGAATGGTTGCGCTTGCTGGCGGGCGAGACGCCCTCCTACAGCGTGAACCGGGATGCCGTCCTTTAGCCAACGACCGGAAACCCTTTCATGGATTCACTGACTGCCGTCTCCCTGGTCATGTTCGCCTGCCTGTTCCTGCTCCTGGCGGGCGCGGTATGGATTGCGATCGCCCTCATCGCCGCCGGCCTGGTCACCCTGCTCATGCTGATGCCCGACATGGCCGGCACCATGCTCGTGAGTGGCATGTGGGATGCCAGCTGGGGCTGGGAGCTGACCGCGCTGCCCCTGTTCATCTGGATGGGCGAGATCCTCTCGCGTACCCGCATCGCGCGCGATCTGTTGGAAGGCCTGGCGCCCTGGCTGGAGCCGATTCCCGGTGGCCTGCTGCATGTGAACGTGGTGGGCTGCGGCATCATGGCCGCGATTTCGGGCTCGTCGGCCGCCACGGCGCTGGCCATCGGGCGCATGAGCATGCCCGAGCTCAAGAAGCGCAATTATCACGAAGGCATGATAATCGGCACGCTGGCCGGCTCGGGCACGGTGGGCTTGCTGATTCCGCCCTCCATCGTCATGATCGTCTACGGGGTCACGGCGCAGCAGTCCGTGGCGCGCCTGTTCATCGCCGGCGTGATTCCCGGCCTCATCCTGGTGCTGGTCTACGTGCTTTACGTGGCCGGCTGGTCGCTACTGCACCCGTCTCCCGACATCGTCGTGGATCGGCGCAGGAGCTGGGCCGCCCGCCTGCGCAGCCTGCCGCGGCTCGCGTCCAGCGTGCTGCTCATCCTGTTCGTGATCGGGTCCATCTACGCCGGCCTGGCCACGCCCTCGGAAGCGGCGGCACTGGGCGTGGTCGGCGCCCTGCTCCTGGGTCTTGCCAGCAAGACACTCACGCGCCAGACCTTCATGGGCAGCCTGATGGGGGCAACGCGCACGTCGTGCATGATCGGCTTCATCATTGCGGGCGCCGCCGGCGTCACCACGGCCGTGGGTTTTGCGCAGATCCCGCAGGCGCTGGCCGCATGGACGGGTACGCTGGGCCTGGGTTATTACGGCCTGCTGTTCGCACTCGCCATCATCATCCTGATCATGGGCTGCTTTCTGGAAGGCATCTCCATCATCGTGCTCAGTTCGGCCGTCATGCTGCCCATGGTGCAGGCCCACGGCATCGGCCTGTTGTGGTTCGGCATTTTCCTGACGATCCTGATCGAGGCGGCGCAGATCACCCCGCCGGTGGGCTTCAACCTGTACGTGCTGCAGTCCCTGAGCGGCAGAAATATCTGGCGCGTCACCTACGCCACCCTGCCCTTCTTCATCCTGCTCATGGGCGTGCTGGCGCTGATCACGGTATTCCCGGAGCTGGCCACCTGGCTGCCCACGACCGCGATGCGTCACTAGGGCGGCGCGCCGGATCGGGGCAAGTGCTATCATCATCCGAGTGCCTGCCGCCCGGGGGTCCGCCCCGGCGCCTTGCCGTACATCCAGAGGTTCTTCATGTTCACCCCAAGCCGCGATGATGCCCGCCAGTTCTATTGCACGGCCTGGCAAAAGCACCGGCGCAATGCCGTGCTGACACCGCTGGAAAGCATGGCGGTAGACATCATCCGCATGCATCCGGAATATCACGCCGCGCTGGAAGATCCCGACACGCTAGGGGCGGATTACCGGGTTGAGGACGGGCAGACCAACCCTTTCCTGCATATCTCGCTGCACACGGCCATCGCCGAGCAGCTCTCCATCGACCAGCCGCCAGGCATCCGCGCGGCCTACACGCGCCTGTGCGCCACGCACGACGAGCACGACGCCATCCACATCATCATGGAAGCGCTGGCGGAAACCATCTGGGAGGTCCAGCGCCTGCAGAAACCCTATAGCAGCGACGCTTACCTGGAGCGCATCCATCACCATGCCGGCCGGCGCTGATCCCGCCCGTGCACGCGCCCGCCGGATGATGGCATCAGCCGGCGGGGGTGGGGGTGGGGGTTTATTTTCTTATTGCAAGCGGCGAGGGCAGCGTTGCCAGCCAGCTGGCGATGTTTTCTATGTCGTTGGCCGACAGCGGCGTGGCCATGGCGCCCATAATGGCGTTCTTGCGCACGTTGGACGTGCTGGGCGCACCGCTTTGCCCGCGCTGATAGGCCTTGAGCGCATGAACGAGATAATCCTTGTGCTGGCCGGCAATCACGGGATAGGCCGGGTCGATGGCCGTCTTGCCGTCCGCACCATGACAGGACGCACAGGTGAACTTCTCGAAGGCGGCCTTGCCGGCCTCGAGATCCGCCGCCTGCGCGCCGGCCAGGCCGGTGCACAACAGGGCCGTGCCCGACAGGGCAATCAGCAGAGTTTTCATGTTGCCCCCTTACCTGAGACTGGAATAATACGCGGCAAGATCGGCAATATCCTGCGCACTGAGGGTTTGGGCGATCGCTTCCATGGTGGGGAAGCTGCGCCCGCCGTCGGCGTATTCGTTGAGCGCCGCCACAATGTATTCGGCATTCTGGCCGGCGATCATGGGCACATGGTAGACCTCGGGAAAGCTGGCCTTGTATCCCTTGATGCCATGGCAGCCGATGCACATGGAAATTTTGGAACGGGCGGCCTCGGCATCGCCCACAGGCTTGTCCTGGGCCTGCGCACCCAGCGGTGCGGCAAGCGACAGAAACGTGGCCAGCGCAGCAAGCGTGCGCGGTTGGATGAGTCGCAACATCGTGATGGCTCTTGTTTTAGTGGTGAAAAATTTCAGGTTCGAAGAACAGGACCCCGTGTCTCGTTGAAGATTGTACGATAATTACCTCAAACAACCCAGTTTCGTCCGTCGATTCAATGCATCGGGCAGCAAAAAGGTTTTTCATGCAAGCGTCTCCCTCCGACACCCCCCGTTTTTCCGGCACCGAGCGCTACGTCGCCACCGAAGACCTCACCCTGGCGGTGAATGCCGCACTGGCGCTGCAGCGCCCGCTGCTCATCAAAGGCGAGCCCGGCACGGGCAAGACCTTGCTGGCCAGCGAAGTCGCGCAGGCGCTGGGCTGGCCATTGTTGCAATGGCACATCAAATCAACCACCCACGCGCATCAGGGCCTGTACGAGTACGACGCCGTCTCGCGCCTGCGCGACTCGCAGCTGGGCGAGGCCCGCGTCGCGGACATCCGCAACTACATCGTCAAAGGACAACTCTGGCAGGCGTTCGAGTCCGACCGGCCCGTGGTCGTCCTGATCGACGAGATCGACAAGGCCGACATCGAGTTCCCCAACGATTTGCTGCAGGAGCTGGATCGCATGGAATTTCACGTCTACGAAACGCGTGAAACCATCCGTGCCCGCCATCGGCCGCTGATCATCATCACCTCCAACAACGAGAAGGAACTGCCGGACGCCTTTCTGCGACGCTGCTTCTTTCACTACATCCGCTTCCCGGATCCCGAGACGCTGACGGCCATCGTGGCCGTGCATTACCCGGACCTGCAGGCCGATGTTCTGGCAGCGGCGCTGCAGTGTTTCTTCGCCTTGCGCGATGCGCCCGGCCTGAAGAAAAAGCCGTCGACCTCGGAATTCCTGGACTGGCTGCACCTGCTGCTGGCGCACGAGATCGACGCCGCTCGCCTGCATGGTCCGGACGAAGGCCTGCCGCCCCTGGCGGGCGCCCTGCTCAAGAACGAGCAGGATCTGACGCTCATCCAACGCCTGGCCGACATGGCGCGCGCCGGGCGCCGACATTGACACTTACCCTGAGGCCACTGCGATCACATCATGAACCCACCGCTCGCAAACACCGGCTTTCGCCGCCCGCCCACCCCGACCACACTAACGGGCCATGGCGTGCGCCTGGTTCCCATGACCGCCGCGCACGCACCCGGCCTGGCACAAGCGGCGGCCGACGGCATGCTCTGGCAGCTGCGCGTGACCTCGGTCCCGGAACCCGGCGCCGAAGCCGCCTATATCGCGGCGGCACTGGACGGACAGGCGCAAGGACATATGCTGCCCTTCGTCGTGCTGGATGCGGCCAGCGACACGGTCATCGGCAGCACCCGCTACCACGATATTCTGCCCGCGGTCGGGCGGCTCGAGATCGGTCACACCTGGTACGCCAGGCGCTGCCAGCGCAGCCATGTCAACACCGCCTGCAAGCTGCTGCTGCTCGCGCACGCCTTCGATGATCTGGGTGCGCAGGTGGTGGGCTGGCGCACCGACAACTACAACTTCGCCTCGCAAAAGGCGATCGAGCGCCTGGGCGCGCACAAGGACGGCGTGATCCGCCACCAGGCGCTGCGCCGCGACGGCAGCGTACGCGACACGGTCATGTACAGCCTGCTGGCGGGCGAATGGCCCGGGGTGCGCGATCACCTGGCGTACCTGCTTGCGCGCCACGCCGCGCCCCAGGGATGCTGACCGAATTCTTCTACCATCTGCGCGCCCGCCAGCTGCCCGTTTCCGTGCAGGAATACCTGGGCCTGCTGGCGGCCTTGCGCAGCCCGGTCATGCCACCGTCGCTGGATGACTTCTATCATCTCGCGCGCCTGTGCCTGGTCAAGGACGAACGCCTGTTCGACCGCTTCGACCAGGCGTTCGGCGAGTTCTTCCACGGCCTGCAGGCGCGCCTGCCCGACGCCGCGCAAATCCCCGAAGACTGGCTCATCGCGACAATCCGCAAGACCCTGAGCGCGCAGGACAAGGCGGCGCTGGAAAAGCACGGCTGGGATCGCCTCATGGCACTGTTCCGCGAACGCCTGCAAGAGCAGCGCGGCCGCCACGCCGGGGGCAGCAAATGGATCGGCACGGGCGGCTCGTCGCCATTCGGCCACAGCGGCACGCATCCCGAAGGCATTCGCGTGGGCGGGCCCCCGGCTGGCAACCGCAGCGCCGTCAAGGTCTGGGAGCAGCGCGAATTCCGGGATTACGATGACAGCCAGGAACTGGGTACGCGCAACTTCAAGATGGCACTGCGCCGCCTGCGCCGCTTCGCGCGTGAAGGCGCAGCCCTGGAGCTGGATCTCGACGACACGATTCGCGCCACCGCGCACAACGCCGGCCTGCTGGACCTGAAAATGGTGCCGGAGCGCCATAACGTGGTCAAGGTGCTGATGTTGCTGGATGTGGGTGGCAGCATGGACGACCATATCCGCCAAGTGGAAGCGCTGTTTTCAGCCGCGCGCGGCGAGTTCCGCCAGCTGGCCGTGTACTACTTCCACAACTGCCCCTATGAGTTCCTGTGGCAGGACAACCGGCGCCGGCGCGAGCAGATCCACGATACCTGGGACGTCTTGCGCACCTACAACGAAGACTGGCGCCTGATCATCGTGGGCGACGCCACCATGAGCCCCTATGAACTGCTGCAACCCGGCGGTTCGGTGGAGCACTTCAACCGCGAAACCGGCGCCGTCTGGCTACAACGCCTGCTTGCCACCTGGCCCAGGGCCGTCTGGTTGAATCCAGAGCCCGAAGCCTTCTGGCCGTACCGCCAGTCCATCAGCATCGTGCGCAACCTGATGGGCGAGCGCATGTTCAGCGTGAATATGCGTGGCCTGGACGCGGCCATGCGCTGCCTGCAATCTTAGTGGCGCCGCGGCGACAGAGGCCGGACCGGATGCGCGCGTTGCGGCGTCGTGCGTTTGGGAATCAGCGGCGGAATGCGGTTGCTGTCGGGACGGTGGTAGTTGGGACGATGGGTGCCGCGGTGCGGCGTCGTGCGCGGATGCACGCGCGGGCGCACATGCCGGGACGGGCCTACGATGCGCCGATCGGGCGCGCGGCGGTAAGTGCCGCTGCGGTACACGGGAACGGGCACGGGCCGGTCGATGACGATGGTGCTATCGTAACCGTAATAACCGTTGTAGGGCCGCACGCCGCGATAGCCGGCGTCATAGACGGTACAGGCGCCCAGGGCCATGACGGCGGCGAGCACGCTGCCCAGGCGCAGGACACGCGTCCAGGCCGACGGCGTTTGCCGCGAAGCCTGCTTGTCTGCAATATCGTGCATGATGCATCCCCCGTTGCGTTTGACCATAGCCCATACTAGCGCATGCCGATGGCGCAAACAAAAATCTGAAACCGGGGGAAACATCTGCCCGTCTGCGTTGTCCATGTTAAAACCGCCTTGTCGTGCCGGCCGTGCCGGCGCCTGCTCCTACCAACGGACTTTTCCATGGATTCACGCGCCTCGTCCCTCTTCCATCGCCCGCTCGCCCGCCTGATTCTGCTGCTGACGCTCTGCGCGCTGGGCGGCCTGGCCCGGGCGCAAGACAGCAATCCGCAGCACGACGCGGCGCCGCCCGCGCCCGTGGCCACCCTGGCGCAGGTGGAAGGCATCACCGAGCACGCGCTGCCCAATGGCCTGCGCATCCTGCTGGCACCGGACGATTCCCAGTCCAACACCACGGTCAACATGACGTATCTGGTCGGCTCGCGGCACGAGAACTACGGCCAGACGGGCATGGCGCACCTGCTCGAGCACATGCTGTTTCGCGGCACGCCCAGCCTGCCCAACGCCCTGGCCGAGTTCTCCCGCCGGGGCCTGCAGGCCAATGGCTCGACCAGCGTGGATCGCACCAACTACTACGCCAGCTTCGCCGCGGATGCGGATACGCTGGACTGGTATTTGCGCTGGCAGGCGGATGCCATGATCAATGCCAGCATCACGCGCGCCGACCTCGACGCCGAGATGACGGTGGTGCGCAACGAAATGGAGCGGGGCGAAAACAATCCCTTCCAGATGCTGCTGCAGAAAATGCAGGCGGCCGCCTTTCAGTGGCATAGCTACGGGAAAAGTACCATCGGCGCGCGCGCCGATGTCGAAAATGTCGATGTCGATCAGCTGCGCGCCTTCTACCATCTTTACTACCAGCCGGACAATGCCGTGCTCATCGTGTCCGGACGCTTCGATCCCGCCGCGACGCTGGACACCATCCGCGACGCATTCGGCGCCATCCCCCGGCCGGCGCGCGCACTGCCGCCCGAATACACGGTAGAACCGGTCCAGGACGGGCAGCGCCAGGTGCGCTTGCGGCGCCAGGGCGGCAGCCCGCTGGCGGCCATGCTCTACCATATCCCGGCGGTGGCCGATGCCGACTACGTCGCGCTGGACCTGGGTGTGGATCTGCTGGGCGACACGCCGTCCGGACCGCTCTACCACGCCCTCGTGCGCAAGCAGCTGGCGAGCAGCGTGTTCGGCTTCGCAGCCGGCCGGCGCTATCCCGGCTATGCCTTTTTTGGTGCCCAGATCGCGCCCGACGGGAATGCGGATGCCACGCTGGACGCCCTGTCGCAGACGCTGACGCAGGCCGCCCGCGCGCCCGTCACGGAACAAGACCTCGACCGCGTGCGCAACAAATGGCTCACGGGTTGGGAGCGCATCTACGCCGATCCCGTGCAGCTCGCCAGCGCGCTGTCCGAAGCCGTGGCCGATGGCGACTGGCGCCTGTTCTTCTGGCAGCGTGACCAGGCCGCCCGCGTGACGCCCGACGATGTGCAGCGCGTGCTGTCCGCGTGGCTGGTCACCGACAACAGCACCCAGGGCGTCTACCTGCCCACGCCGCACCCAGTGCGCGCACCGAAAGCGGCCGCCGTGGACCCGGCGGCCATGCTCGAAGGCTATCGCGGCAAAGGGGCAACGGCGGCCGTGGAGGCCTTCGATGCCACGCCCGCCAACATCGACGCGCGCACCGAGCGCGGCACGCTGACGCTGGACAACGGCGCCGTGCGCCTGGCCCTGTTGCCCAAGCCCACGCGCGGCGACCGGGTCGAAGCGCGCCTGCTGCTGCAGTTCGGCGATGCCGAACGGCTCAAGGGACGCCAGGCCGCCGCCGCGGCGAGCGCCGCCCTGCTGAGTCACGGCACGACGCGCATGAGCCGCCAGGAAATAGAAGACCGCTTCGACGCGCTACAGGCCAGCGTCGGCATCGATGGCGGCGGGTCCTCGGTGTCCGTGCAGATGTCCACCACCGCGCGCCACCTGCCAGAACTGGTCGGACTGGTGCTGCACATCCTGCGCGAGGCGGATTTTCCGCAGGAGGAACTGGCGGAATTCAAGCGCCGCCAGCTGACCGCGCTGAACGACGCCCGCGCCGAGCCCCAGGCGCTGGCCTCGCTGGCCCTGAGCCGCCACGCCAACCCCTGGCCCGAGGACGACATCCGCCACGTGCCGGACTTCGACGAATCCACGGCGCAGATCAACGCGCTGAGCCGCGAAGACCTGCAGCGATTCCACCGTGAATTCTATGGTGCGGGGCATCTGCTGTTCACCGCGGTGGGCGCGTTCGAGCCCCAGGCGGTCAAGACGGCGCTGGCCGAGGGCCTGAAAGGCTGGCAGCCGGCGCCCGCCTACACGCGCATCCCCGACCCCTGGCACGCGGTTGCGCCCGAGACTTTCGAGATTGCCACGCCGGGCAAGGCCAACGCCTTCTACCTGGCCGCACTCAAGCTGCGCCATCAGGACACGGACGCCGTATTCCCCGCGCTCTATCTCGCTAACTATCTGCTGGGCAGCTCGGAAACCTCGCGTCTGTGGAACCGCGTGCGCACCGAAGAGGGCCTGTCCTACGATGTGCGCAGCCGCCTGGACGTCTCGTCCTGGGAGGCCAACAGCAGCTGGCGCATCTATGCCATCTTCGCGCCCGAGAACCGGGCCCGCCTGACCCGCGCCATCGATGAAGAACTGGCCCGGGTGCTCAAAGACGGTTTCACCGAGGAGGAAGTGGCCGAAGGCAAGCGCGCCCTGCTCAACTATCGGCGCCTGGCGCGCAGCCGGGAAGGCGTGCTCGCGAGCGCCTGGCTGCAGTATCTGGACACGGGGCGCAGCTTTGCCTGGTCGCAGGCCATCGACGATGCCCTCCAGAATCTGAGCGCGGACGCGGTGAACCAGGCTTTGCGCGCTGCGTTCGACCCGGCCTTGCTCAGCACGGCCATTGCCGCCGACCCCAAGCCGCAGAACGACCCGCATTGAAGCGGGCCGTTGCGGAACCGATCAGGAAAAAAAGCTTTTGACGCGATCGGTCCAGGACTTGCTGATGGGCGAATGCTTGCCGCCCCCCTGGACCAGCGAGGCCTCGAACTGACGCAGCAGCTCTTTTTGCTCGTCGGTCAGACGTACCGGCGTCTCGACCTGGATGTGGCAATACAGGTCGCCGGGGTAGCTGGACCGGATGCCGCGGATGCCCTTGCCGCGCAGGCGGAAGATCTTGCCCGTTTGCGTGCCTTCGGGAACGCTCATGTTCATGCGGCCCGCCAGCGTCGGCACTTCCACCTCGCCGCCCAGGGCAGCCGTGGTGAAGGGAATCGTCAGCTCGCAGCGCAGGTCTTCGCCATCGCGCTGGAAGATGCCGTGCGGCTTGAGTCGGATCTCGACGTAGAGGTCTCCCGGCGGCCCGCCGTTCACGCCCGGCTCGCCATTGCCTGACGAGCGGATGCGCATGCCATCATCGATGCCCGCAGGAATGGAGACCTGCAAGGTCTTGTTGCGGCGCACGCGCCCAACCCCATCGCAACTGCGGCAGGGATCCTTGATCTCGCGCCCCGACCCGTGGCAGGTGGGGCAGGTTTGCTGGACGCTGAAAAACCCCTGCTGCATGCGCACCACGCCATGCCCGTCGCAGGTGTGGCAGGTGACGGGCTGGGTGCCCGGCTTGGCGCCCGTGCCCGAACAGACGTCGCAATTCTCCCAGCTGGGCACGCGGATCTCGGTGTCGAAGCCGGAGGCCGCCTGCTCCAGGCTGATGTCGAGCGTATATTTCAGGTCGCTGCCGCGATAGACCTGCGGCCCGCTGCGCGCCGCGCCGCCCCCGAAGATATCGCCGAAAATATCGCCGAACACGTCGGCAAAGCCCGCGCCCCCACCCATGCCTGCGCCGGCCGCACCGCCGCCGGCCGCGCCGTTCACGCCCGCGTGACCGAACCGGTCGTAGGCCGCACGCTTGCTGTCGTCGGAGAGCACTTCGTAGGCCTCTTTGGCCTCCTTGAATTTCTCTTCGGCTTCCTTGCTGTCCGGATTACGGTCCGGGTGATATTTCATGGCCAGGCGGCGATAGGCTTTGCGCAGATCGTCGGCCGAGGCATTCTTTTGGACACCCAGGGTTTCGTAATAATCGCGTTTTGACATGATGGGATTGCTGTTTGAATGAAATCATGACCCCTGCAGGGGAAACAAGAAGGCCCGATTCCCGGATTTTCCCGGGAATCGGGCACCTGACCGATGCAGACGCCAAGGCCTAGTCGCGCTTGACCTCCTTGAAATCGGCGTCGACGACATTGTCGTCATCGGCCGGCGTGTCGGCCTCGGCTTGCGCCGTCGCCTGCTCGCCCGCCTGCGCCGCCTGGGCGGCCTGCATGTCGGCGTACATCTTTTCGCCCAGCTTCTGCGAGGCCGTGCTCAAGGCTTCGGCCTTGGCCTCGATGGTGGCCTTATCGCCATCCTTGAGGCTGTCTTCCAGGTCCTTGATGGCCGCCTCGATGGCGTCCTTGTCGGCGGCCTCCAGCTTGTCGCCGTACTCGTCCAGCGACTTGCGCGTGCTGTGCACCAGCGCATCGGCCTGGTTGCGCGCCTGCGCCAAGTCGGCAACCCGACGGTCGTCTTCGGCATTGGCCTCGGCATCCTTCACCATGCGCTCGACTTCCTCGTCGGTCAGGCCGGAGTTGGCCTTGATGGTGATCTTGTTTTCCTTGCCCGTGCCCTTGTCCTTGGCGGACACATGCAGGATGCCGTTGGCGTCGATGTCGAACGTGACCTCGATTTGCGGCAGGCCGCGCGGCGCGGGCGGAATGCCTTCCAGGTTGAACTCGCCCAGGGCCTTGTTGCCCGCCGCGATCTCGCGCTCGCCCTGGTACACCTTGATGGTGACCGCCGGCTGATTGTCGTCCGCCGTCGAAAAGACCTGCGAATAACGGGTCGGGATCGTGGTGTTCTTCTGGATCATCTTGGTCATGACGCCGCCCAGGGTCTCGATGCCCAGCGACAGCGGCGTAACGTCCAACAGCAACACGTCTTGACGATCACCCGACAGTACCGAACCCTGGATGGCCGCGCCGGCAGCAACGGCCTCGTCCGGGTTCACGTCCTTGCGCGGCTCTTTGCCGAAGAACTCCTTGACCTTGTCCTGCACTTTGGGCATGCGCGTCATGCCGCCGACCAGGATCACGTCGTCGATGTCGGACACCTTGACGCCGGCATCCTTGACGGCGGTGCGGCAGGGAACCAGCGTGCGCTCGATGAGTTCTTCAACCAGCGCTTCCAGCTTGGCGCGCGTGATCTTCAGGTTCAGGTGCTTGGGGCCCGAGGCGTCCGCCGTGATATACGGCAGGTTGAGCTCGGTTTGCTGCGTCGAGGACAGCTCGATTTTGGCCTTTTCCGCCGCTTCCTTGAGGCGCTGCAGCGCCAGCACGTCGCGGGAAAGATCGACCCCGCTTTCCTTGCGGAACTCGTCGATGACGTATTCGATCAGGCGCTGGTCGAAGTCTTCACCGCCCAGGAAGGTATCCCCGTTGGTGGACAGCACTTCGAACTGCTTCTCGCCATCGACATCGGCGATCTCGATGATGGACACGTCGAACGTGCCGCCGCCCAGGTCGTAGACGGCAATCTTGCGATCGCCCTTCTCGGCCTTGTCCATGCCGAAGGCCAGCGCGGCCGCCGTGGGCTCGTTGATGATGCGCTTGACCTCGAGGCCGGCGATGCGCCCGGCATCCTTGGTGGCCTGGCGCTGGCTGTCATTGAAGTAGGCGGGCACGGTGATGACGGCTTCAGTCACGTCCTCGCCCAGGTAGTCTTCCGCCGTCTTCTTCATCTTGCGCAGCACGTCGGCCGAGATCTGGGGCGGCGCAAGCTTCTTGTCCTGCACCTCGACCCAGGCATCGCCATTGTCCGCCTTGACGATTTTGTAGGGCATCAGGTCGATATCCTGCTGCACCGCTTTTTCGTCGAACTTGCGCCCGATGAGGCGCTTGACGGCGTACAGCGTATTTTTGGGATTGGTGACGGCCTGACGCTTGGCGGGCGCACCGACAAGAATTTCACCATCGGGCATGTAGGCCACGATGGACGGTGTGGTGCGCGTGCCCTCGGCATTCTCTATGATGCGGGGCTTGCCACCATCGAGCACGGCCACACAGCTGTTGGTCGTGCCAAGGTCGATTCCAATGATTTTTGCCATGATTGCTTACTCTGCTGAAAAAGGGGGAAATACTGAACCATCCATGATGCCCAGATGGGGACGGTACGCAGGCTTTCAAGCCCCCGGCGCCGCCCCGGAGGACACCATGACCAGCGCCGGGCGCAGGACGCGCTCGGCGATGGTGTAGCCTTTTTGCAGCCGCTGGGCGATGCAGCCTTCCGGCTGGTCGCTGGCGACGGTGGCGATGGCCTGGTGCAGGTGCGGATCGAAACGCTCACCCGGCTCGGGCGCCACCTCTTTCAGGGCATTGCGCTCGAAAGCATTGACGAGCTGACGCAAGGTGGCCTGCACGCCCTCGCGCCACGCGGTGACGTCCTGGTCGGCCTGATCCAGCGCGGCTTCCAGGCTGTCCTTCACCGGCACCAGGCTTTCCGCGAACGCCTCGATGCTGAACTTGCGCGCCTTGGCCACGTCTTCCTGGGTCCGCCGGCGCACGTTTTCGACTTCGGCGCGCGCGCGCAGCAATTCCTCGTGATAGGAAGCGACCTGCTCCTGGGACTGCGCCAGCAGGCTGGCCCAGTCTTCGCCCGAACCGACACCAAGGGTCTCGGGGCCCGCGTCATCGGCCGGCAATTCGTCGTGATCTTCCTGGGGCTGCTGAACGGGGTCGTGTTCCGGGCTTCCTGACATAGATGTTCTCCGCATGCAAAAAGGGGGTTTTCATGAAAATGAGGGCTTTCGCCCTCATTTCAAGACAGCGGTTCGCGGGTGCCCGCAAGGTCACCCCGAAACGGACTCAGAACTCGTTCTGAATGCGCCGGTAGGCCTGCGCCAGGTTGACGTTGGTGTGGATGACGGACTCGGAGAATTCGCGCGCCGCCTGGGGCACCGTGCGCAGGGCGTTCAGGTCGGTTGCCCGCGTGACGACCGTGGCCGAGGGCAGGTAGAACCCATCGGGAATGTCCTGACCATCCACCACGCAGTTGTGGCGCACGACGGCATTGTCACCCACGACGCAGTTGAACAAGACCGTGTTGAAGCCGATGAACACATTGCTGCCCACCCGGCAGGGCCCGTGCACGATGGAGCGGTGCGCGATGGAGGTGTGCTCGCCGATGCTGACTGCGGCCCCGTCCTTGGAGTGAATGACCACGCCGTCCTGGATGTTGGAGTTGGCGCCGATGATGATGGGCTCCATGTGACCTTCTTCGTCGACTTCGTCGGCACGGATGACCGCGTAGGGCCCGATGAAGACATGGGCATCCACGGTGATCAGGCCGCAGAGTACGGCCGTGGGATCGACGAAGGCGGTTTCGTGCACGATGGGGTAATCACCGCGCGGGTTCTTTCTCAGCATGAGGCGAGGTCCAGGTAAAAGGTTGGACCTCCAGTTTATGCCAAAGGCCGGCCGCGTTGCAGGCGCGTCATGCGGCGCCGTCAACGCCCGGCCAGCCCTGGAGCTGCTGCACGACCAGATCCGTCAGCGTGTCCAGCCAGTCTTCGCGCGCGTTCAGACAGGGAATGTAATGCAGCGCCTTGCCGCCCTCTTCGAGGAAGGCGGCGCGGCATTCCACCTGGATTTCCTCCAGCGTCTCGAGGCAATCGGCCACGAAGCCGGGGCACATGACATCCACGCGCCCCACCCCTTCGCGCGCCCATTGGCGCAGGGTGGGCTCGGTATAGGGCTGGAGCCACGCCTGGGTGCCGAAGCGGCTCTGAAAGGACACGTGCACGGGCACGCCCGTCTCGCCGAGCCGCTCGGACAGCAGCTGCGCCGTTTCCATGCAGTCGCGATGATAGGGGTCGCCGCGCTCGACCATGCGCCAGGGCAGGCCGTGGAAGCTGAGCAGCAGGCGCTCCGGCCTGCCCTTGTCCTGCCAACAGGCCTGCACCTGATTCGCCAGCGCGGCGATGTAGCCGGGATCGTCATGGAAGCGTTTGATGCTGCGCACGGCGGGCTGGTTGCGGCGCCGGCGCAGCATCAGACAGGCCTGGTCCACCGCCGTGGCCGTGGTGCTGGCCGAATACTGCGGGTACAGCGGCACGAGCAGCACGTGCTCGCAACCCGCCGCCTGAAGCTCATCCAGCGCGCCCGCGATGGAGGGGTTGCCGTAACGCATGCCCAGCGCCACCCGGGCGGGCACCTGGCGCGCATCGAGGCGCTGCTGCAACCCCTGCGCCTGGGCCTCGCTCCAGACCAGCAGGGGCGAGCCTTCGGCCATCCAGATGTCGCGATAGCGCGGCACCAGCGTTTGCGGGCGGCGCAGCAGCACCACGCCGCGCAGCAGCGGCTGCCACAGCAGGGCCGGCAATTCGACCACGCGCGGATCGGACAGGAATTCCAGCAAATAGCGGCGGATGTCCGGTGCCGTGGGCGTATCGGGCGTGCCCAGGTTGATCAGCAAGACCCCCAGCGGCGCGCGGGGGCGCGGCGCGGGCGTGGTGCTGAAGGCATGGTCATCGATGGCTTCGGGCAGCCAGGAAGGGAACAGAGGAAGCGTCATGAATGCGGGAGATAAGCCTGAGCCAGCGGCCTAGGATTTGCCTTCGCTCAGGGCATTGGATAAAAGACGGGCCGTGATGTCGACGATGGGGATGACCTTGTCGTAGGCCATGCGCGACGGCCCGATGACCCCCAAGGTGCCCACGACGGTGCCATCGGTGCCGTACGGGGCGGTGACCACGGAAATATCGTCCAGCGGCACCAGCTGGGAATCGCCGCCGATGTAGATCTGTACGCCCTGGGCCCGGCTGGAGACGTCCAGCAGCTGCAGCAGTTCGGATTTTTTCTCGAACAGGGTGAACATGCCGCGCAGGCGATCCAGGTCGGACGCGATCTCGCTGATGTCGAGCAGCTTGCTTTCCCCGGAAATGACCACGGTGTCATCCGTATCGGGGTCCGCCGTGCCGGCCTCGACCGCCGCCTGCATCAGGCGCGAGATGTCTTCGCGCAGCGAGGCGAGCTGCTCGGCCAGGCGCAGGCGCACCTGGGCGAAGCCCATGCCGGCGAAATGCTGGTTGAAAAACGCCGCCGCTTCGAACAGCTCTTGCTCGGAATAATCGCGCGGCACGAACAGGATGCGGTTCTGCACGTCGCCATCCGGCGTGACGATGATGAGCAGTACGCGTTTGTCGGACAGGCGGATGAACTCGATCTGGCGAAAGATCTGGGCGCGCCGGGGCGCCAGCACCACGCCGGCGAACTGGGACAGGTTGGACAGCAGCGCTGCGGCTGCCGTGACGGCGCGCCCGGGCTCGGCCGCCGGCAAGGGACTGTGCACCCGGCTCAGCGAAGCGGCATCGAACTCGCGCGCCGCCAGCAGGCGATCGACGAAAAGCCGATAGCCCCGCGGCGTGGGTACCCGCCCGGACGAGGTGTGCGGGCTGTGGATCAGGCCGAGATCTTCGAGATCCGCCATCACGTTGCGGATGGTGGCCGGCGAAAGATCAAACATTTTGGAAAGCGTGCGCGAACCGACCGGCTGACCTTCGGCGATGTAACGCTCTATCAGGGCTTTCAACAATGCATTTGCTCTATCGTCCATGGCATTATTTTAAAGTATGGGCGGCAACTTGGGGCGGCGGGCCACCGCGGCACCCCGGCGCCACCCTATAATTCCCGCAGGAGGCGCGCATCGCGCGCCCATCCTGTTGCTGCACTACCGGGCAACTTTGATACCGGCAACTTTCACACCGGCGCGCTTCATATCATGCACTTCCAAACCGTGGGCATCATCGGTCGCTACCAGGACAGTGGTCTGGACGGGCCCTTGCGCGACATCGCGGCCACGCTCGCGCGTGCGGGCCGCAAGGTATTGCTGGAATCCGATACGGCGCGCAATACCGGCATCCGCGACATCGCCGCGGTCAGCCTGGCGGAACTGGGGCAATGCGCGGACCTGGCCATCGTTATGGGCGGCGACGGCACGCTGCTGGGCGCGGCGCGCGAGCTCGCGGACAGCGGCGTGCCCCTGATCGGCATCAACCACGGCCGCCTGGGCTTCATCACCGACATCCCCGTGCACAACGCCACCCAGGCGCTGGAGCAGGTGCTGCAGGGCAATTACAGCTTCGAAGACCGCAGCATGCTCGAAGGGCGCGTGGTGCGCGATGGCGAAACCCTGTTCTCGGGGCTGGCGCTGAACGACGTCGTGGTGAACCGGGCCGGGCGCGGGGGCATGATAGAACTGCGCGTCGAGCACGACGGCCTGTTCATGTACACCCAACGGGCCGACGGCCTCATCATCGCCACGCCTACGGGATCTACGGCGTATTCACTGTCTGCCAGCGGCCCCATCGTACACCCGCACCTGAACGCGATCTTGCTGGTGCCAGTGGCACCCCAAACCCTGTCCAACCGCCCCATCGTACTGCCCGACTCGGGCACGCTCAGCCTCACCATCAACGCCCTGGCGCGCGTGGAAACCGGCGCCAGCGTGCACTTCGACATGCAGACCTGGTCCGATTGCCAGGTGGGCGACCGCATCGACGTGCGCCGCGCGCGCCACAGCGTGCGCCTGCTGCACCCGACCGGCTACAGCTTCTTCTCGACGCTGCGCCGCAAGCTGCACTGGAACCGCATGCCCCAACCCGGCGACGATATCGTCGATTGAACCCATGCTGCAGCGTCTGCACATCCGGGATTTCGTCATCGTCGATACGCTCGAACTGGCGTTCGAGGGCGACCTGACCGTGTTTTCCGGTGAAACCGGCGCCGGCAAATCCATACTGATCGACGCCCTGTCGCTGGCGCTGGGCGCGCGGAGCGATGCCGGCGTCGTACGGCCCGGCGCGCAGCGCGCCGACATCAGCGCGGTGTTCAGCGTCGCGCCACACCTGGAAGCGTGGCTGGACGCGCAGGCCATCGACAGCGACGAAGACATCATGCTGCGGCGCAGCATCGATACCCAGGGGCGCAGCCGCGCCTTCATCAACGGCGTACCCGCGACGCTGGGCCAGTTGCGCGCGCTGGGTGAACAACTGGTGGATATCCACGGCCAGCATGCCCACCAAAGCCTGTTGCAGGCGGGCCACCAGCGCGCCCTGCTGGACGCCCAGGGCGCTCACCTGGCGCTGGCGCAGCAGGTACAGGCCGCCTGGCAGGACTGGCAGGCGGCCGTGCGGGCATTGGAGCAGGCACGCCAGCAGGCCGAAGCGCGGCGGCAGGATAGCGAGCGACTGCAATGGCAACACGATGAGCTCGAGCGCCTGGGCCTGGGGGATGACGAATGGGCGCGCCTGACCACGGAACACCGGCGCCTGGCCCACGCCCAGGCGTTGCTGGACGGTGGCGCGCAGGCGCTGGCGGCGCTGGATACTGAAGACAGCGGCGCGCGACGCCATCTGCTGCTGGCGCGCAACGCACTCGAACCCCTGCTGCGCCACGACGACCGGCTCACGGAAATCCACGACAGCGTGGCGTCGGCCCTGATCGCCTGCGACAGCGCCATCTCCGATCTGAACGCCTACCTGAGCCGCTTCGAGCTGGATCCGGCGGCCCTTGAGCAGGCCGAACAGCGCATGGCGGCCATTTTCGAGCTGGCGCGCAAGCTGCACGCCGAGCCGGAGCAGCTGCCTGCCCTGCAAGCGGCGCTGCAACAAAAGCTACAAGAACTTCAGGCCGCGGGCGATCTCGAACGCCTGCAAGCAGCGGTCGACACCTGCCGCAAGCACTACGACCACTGCGCCGCAGACCTGAGTGCGCGCCGCCGCGAGACGGCCACGCGCCTGGCCGCGCAGGTCAGCGCGGCCATGCAGACGCTGGCCATGGAAGGGGGCCAGTTCGACATCGAGCTCAGCCCCGCGCAGGCCGGCCCGCACGGCAACGAAAGCATCGCCTTCCTGGTGGCCGGCCACGCCGGCACGCCACCGCGCCCGCTCGCCAAAGTGGCCTCGGGCGGCGAGCTGGCGCGCATTTCCCTGGCGCTGTCCGTCATCGCCAGTCAGGCGGCGCGCGTGCCCACGCTCATCTTCGACGAAGTGGATGCCGGCATCGGCGGCGCCGTGGCCGAAGTCGTGGGCCGCCTGCTGCGCGAACTGGGCGCGCGCCACCAGGTGCTGTGCGTCACCCACCTGCCCCAGGTCGCGGCCTGCGGCCGCCAGCATTGGGCGGTGCGCAAGCAGCGCGCCCCGGACGGCACCACGGTCTCGCGCATCAACGCCCTGGATCCTGCGGCGCGCATCGAAGAGATCGCGCGCATGCTGGGCGGGCTGACCATCACGGAAACGACGCGGCGCCATGCCGCGGAAATGCTGAAGCAGAATCAGGCCGGCATGAGCACAGGCGCGGGTACAGGCACGGGCACGGCGCGCTAGGCTTTCTTGTCCTTCTGTGCCGCCTGACAGGCGGCGCAGATGCCGTAAAGCATCATGGTGTGGCTTTCCAGGGCGAAGCCATGCTGGCGCGCGATGGCATGCTGGCGTTTTTCGATATCGGGTTCGTAGAACTCGACGACCTTGCCACAGCTGGTACAGATCAGATGATCGTGATGATCCCCGTCGTTCATCTCGAATACGGCGCGCGTGCCATCGAACTGGCTGCGCGTGAGGATGCCGGCCTGCTCGAACTGCGTGAGCACCCGGTACACCGTAGCCAGGCCGATATCGACATCTTCGGCCATCAGACTGCGATAGACGTCCTCGGCACTCTGGTGCCGCGGCTCCGCGCGACGGAAAATATCCAGGATCTTGAGGCGGGGAAAGGTCGCCTTCAACCCGGCGCTCTTCAATTCGTTCTGATCATCCATAGAGAATTCCGCTTGAGGAGGTAAGGTTCAGGGCCTACGGTATCATTGTCGGCAACCGCTGGCATTATGATAACGACTTTACCGACTTCACCCATCGAGAGGCGCGATGTGCTGACGACAGCCAAACCATTATCATCGATTGCGCGAGCCTGCCTTGCAGCAACCGCACTGGCCGCCATGCTATCGGGCTGCGGTTCGGGCAAATGGGGCTTTCCTTATCGCCAGGATATCCAGCAGGGCAACTGGATCACGGCCAGACAGGTAGCCCAGCTCGAACAGGGCATGTCCCGCGAACAGGTGCGCTACATTCTGGGCACACCCACGTTGCAGAACGTGTTCCGCGACGACCGCTGGGACTACCCATACTATAGCAAGCCCGGTTATGGCCAGACGCAGCAGCGGCATTTTACCGTGTGGTTCCAGGACGACAGCCTGGTGCGTTGGTCGGGCGACGAACAGCCCGATCGCCAGCCGTTCGAAAAGGCCGATACCGGCATGGCCGATAGCGCCGATGAATCACGTTGAACGCAGGGGAAAGAATGCGCATTGCCATCGCTGGAGCCAACGGCCGCATGGGCCGCATGCTGATTGACGCCGTCGTGCAGAGCGACGCGTTCGAGCTGGCCGCCGCCCTGGCCCTGCCGGACTCGGACGCCATCGGCCAGGATGCCGGCCACTTCCTGGGCGTGCACACCGGGGTTACCATCGGCGCCGACCTGGATGTGCTGGCGCAGGCCGACTGCCTGATCGACTTCACGCGCCCCGAGGGCACGCTGGCCCACCTGCAGGCCTGCGTGCGGCATGGCACGAAGTGCGTCATCGGCACCACCGGCTTCGATGCCGCCGGGCGCCAGGCCATCTACAGCGCCGGCCAGAAAACCGCCATCGTCTTCGCCCCCAACATGAGCGTGGGCGTGAACGCCTGCCTGCGCCTGATCGAGATGGCGGCACGCCTGCTCAGCAACGGCTACGACGCCGAAGTCTTCGAGGCCCACCACCGCCACAAGGTGGATGCGCCGTCCGGCACGGCGCTGGCCATGGGCGAAGCCATCGCGCGCGCCTGGGGCAAGGAGCTGGACGACATCGCCGACTGGGCCCGCCACGGCCTGACGGGCCCGCGCGAGAGCGGGCACATCGGCTTTTCCGTGGCGCGCGGCGGCGACATCGTGGGCGAGCACACCGTCTTCTTCTGCGGTACGGGCGAACGCATCGAGCTGACGCACCGCTCGGCCAGCCGGGCCACCTACGCCCAGGGCAGCCTGCGCGCGGCGCGCTTCCTGTCGCGCAAGGACTTCGGCGTGTTCGACATGCAGGACGTGCTGGCGCTGGCGGCCTGAACGCCGCGCGCGTCGGCACGCGGCCATTCCCGCATCAGGACACCGCCACCGGCTCCTGCTCCAGCACCACGCCGAACAGGCGGTGCACATCGGCCTGAACACGCCCGGCCAGACGCGCCACATCGTGCGCCGCAGCGCCGCCGTGGTTGACCAGCACCAGTGCCTGGCGCGCATGCATGCCCACCGGCCCCAGCCGCTGCCCTTTCCAGCCGGCCTGCTCGATCAGCCAGCCGGCCGCCAGCTTCCAGGTGGCTTCGGACTCAGGATAGGCGACCAGGCCGGGCCAGCGCGCACCCAATCGCGCGTACTGCTCCGCAGTGACCCGCGGGTTCTTGAAAAAACTGCCAGCATTGGGCAGAACCGCCGGATCGGGCAGTTTCTGACGACGAATCCCGCAAACCGCATCGAACACGTCGCGCGGCCGCACGCACGCGCCGCGCGCCTGCAGCCCGGCGTGTGCGCGCAAGGCGGGATAATCCAGCACCGGCGCCCACCGGCGCGGCAGGCGCAAGCGCAGGCTGACGATGAGCCAGCGACCCTGGCCCGCACGGCGAAACAGACTGTCGCGATAGGCAAAGCCGCAGTCGTGCCGCGACAGCGCCAGCAGGCGCGCCTCATCGAAATGCCAGGCCTGCACACTCTCGAGCCGTTCGGCCAGCTCCACGCCGTAGGCGCCGATATTCTGCACCGGTGCCGCGCCCACCGTACCGGGGATGAGCGCGAGATTCTCCAGCCCGCCCCAGCCCTGCGCCACGCAATGCGCCACCAGACCGTGCCAGGATTCACCCGCCTGCACTTCCAGGATGCGACTGTCGGCCGTTTCGTCCACCAGCCGGATGCCGCGCGACGCCACGCGCACCACCAGGCTTTCCAGCCGCGGCGCCAGCACGACATTGCTGCCGCCCCCCAGCACCACCGCCCCCGCCGCAGCGTCCCGCACGCGTGCCGTGAGCGCCGGCAGCTCGGCAGGATCCCGAAAGCAGACCAGCGCCCGGGCGTGCGCCGCCAGACGCAGGCTGTTGCAGGCGGTCAGATCGTGCAGAAAAGGGGCGGGCATGACGGCCTTCCGCAAAGACAAGGCGCCTATTGTAGAGCAGGCTTTTCACGCCGCCCGCCGGCTCGCTTGACACGGCCTGCGGCAAGTATGGTATATTTCTGTTCTCCAAACGGCGCAGCCAGGTTTTGCACCGAAGAAAACGCGGGAATAGCTCAGTTGGTAGAGCGCAACCTTGCCAAGGTTGAGGTCGCGAGTTCGAGACTCGTTTCCCGCTCCAAGATTTTCATCCATGGACATCTACCAACGTCCATAGATGATTGAAAGAAGGCAGAAACCTTTGCGTTTCGGCCTTTTTTCGTCCAGCGACGTCTACTGGCGTCCGCCTACAGCCACGCGATTTAAGGCCATTTTTGAGTCCATTTTTTGAGCCACACTCGCGGGCTGATGGACTGGCTTTCGAGCAGCCTATCCGCAACACGCACGCTAATGCGGAGTCATACAAGAATATCAGGCAAACCAACCCATTCGAACCCATTGAACGAATCGAACGATTGGAGTAAGGTGGCTCGTAGACTTGCACGAGGAATCCGAGATGCAAACCTTTACTGCCAATGAGGCAAAAACTCGATTCGGTGAACTGATCGACCGGGTGCAACGCGAGCCGATTCAGGTCACGCGGCACAACCGGGTTGTCGGCGTTATGGTATCTGCGGAGGACTACCACGCAATGCGTGAGTTCTATGCAGATCGGCTGCGACGCAACTTGAAGCAAAGCGCCGAAGAAGCCGCCAGCAAGGGCTTGACGGACGAGAAGCTGGAACAGCTTTTGGCCGATGAGGATTGAGCGCGCTGTCATCGATACCAACGTTCTGATTAGTGCAGCGCTATCGCCACGATCTGCCCCGGCGCAGATCGTGGATTGTCTTCTGCAACACGCGACGTTGGTGTTTTCACGAGAAACCTTCGAGGAACTTGAAACCAGGCTCTGGCGTCCAAAATTTGACTGCTATCTGGACATGGAGCGTCGGCGCCTGCTGTTGCATGACTTCGCTGCCGCGGCTCAGTGGATCGATTTGCCTGCGCCGCCCAGACTAGGGTACGGCCGCGATCCTGATGACGATGTGTTTCTCCATACGGCCCTGCAAGGCAAGGCGGAATGGCTGATCAGCGGCGACAAGGATTTGCTGGAGCTTCCACCGGCTGAGTGGGGATTCGAAATCCTGTCGCCGGCTCAGGCGCTAGAGAAATGGCATCAAAAATGAGCTTCTTGGAAGCTGGCACAAATCGCGCTTCTCCCCAGCGTTGATCTGGATGAAGCGTTCGAAGCTGAGAATCCTCGTTCTTTTAGGGCGAGGAGGAGGTCAACTGTGACAGGCCCTGCCCCTAACAAGGATAAGCGTGCCTTGCGTACGTGTGCTGATCTGGGTATTCCGGTTGATCGTGACCAGTGATTCCGATGATCGCGACCACCCGGGCGTGGCGGGGTGGTCAACAACGCAGTACGGATTGTACTTTGAGCCCATTTTTCGCTCCCCAACCCGGTAGTCGGGTAGCTCAGGGACAAGGGTCAGTCATCATCCAGAGTGGTCGTAGCCTGGCGCTTGGCTACGCGCATGGATTCCCCTTTCAGAACGATACGGCTGTTGCGCGCAAAGTAAAAATGAGCCACTTCGCGCAAAGTAATACTGAGCCACTTGTCAGTACAGTGAAGCCTTTTTGCGCGAAGGCTGACGATGCTTCAGAAGGACCAGTGGATGACCATC
>JACDJB010000080.1_pt1 | contig 136664 bp, 130 predicted proteins | sample 7454121 | NCBI WGS metagenome assembly JACDJB01 (sample SAMN14253290, study PRJNA609438) | sludge metagenome | isolation source: sludge after 25d culture with pyrite | collected 2018-12-20
CGCCCAAAGTTCAGCGCTTCAGTGGTACGATTTGGCATGGGCGATCCTTTTGATTGTTTGGCGTGGAATACCAATAACCATAAGCCTTTGGGCAAGGATCGCCTATTCCTTTTTACCCTTATCGTGAAATTTCCAGGCTAGTGTATAGCGCATCGGGGTCGCGCGCGGCCTGCGTGTTATTCTGTTGGCTTCGCTTTTCCCACGGTCTTTTCGTCTCCATGACCACCACCGATTATCTGAAGCAGATCCTCATCTCCCGTGTCTATGACGTAGCGGTGGAAACCCCCCTCGAAGCAGCCCCCGGCATTTCTTCTCGGATTCACAATACCGTCCTCCTGAAGCGCGAAGACACGCAGCCCGTGTTCAGCTTCAAGCTGCGCGGTGCATATAACAAGATGGCGCGCATGGACGCGGCGCAACTGCGCAGCGGCGTGATCGCGGCCTCGGCGGGCAACCATGCGCAGGGTGTGGCGCTGGCGGCGCGCAAGCTGGGGTGTCGCGCCGTGATCGTCATGCCGGTCACCGCGCCGCGCCTCAAGGTTCAGGCCGTGGAGCGCCTGGGCGGCGAAGTCGTCCTGGCGGGCGACAGCTTCAGCGATGCCTATCAGCATGCGGCACGCCTGCAGCAAGAGCAGCAGCTCACTTTCGTCCACCCGTTCGATGATCCGGACGTGATCGCGGGCCAGGGGACGGTGGCCATGGAAATTCTGCGCCAGCAGCAGCGCCCGATCGACGCGATTTTCGTGCCCGTGGGCGGCGGCGGCCTGCTGGCGGGGGTGGCGGCCTACGTCAAGGCCTTGCGCCCGGACATCAAGGTCATCGGCGTGGAGACCGAAGATTCGGCCGTGATGGCCAAAAGCATTGCCGCGGGCAAGCGCATCACGCTGGACGACGTGGGCCTGTTTTCCGACGGCACGGCGGTCAAGCTGGCGGGCGAGGAAACCTTCCGGCTCGCGCAGGCGCATGTGGACGATTTCGTGCAGGTGAATACAGACGCCGTCTGCGCCGCCATCAAGGATGTGTTTCAGGATACGCGCAGCGTGATGGAGCCGGCCGGCGCGCTGGCGGTGGCGGGCGCCAAGCGCTATGCCGCCTGGCACCAGTGGCGCGGAAAGACGCTGGTGGCGATCACCAGCGGGGCCAACATGAATTTCGACCGCCTGCGCTTCGTCGCCGAACGCGCCGACGTGGGCGAGGCGCGCGAGGCCATTTTCGCGCTCACCATCCCGGAGGAGCGCGGCAGCTTCCGGCGTCTGTGCGAATGCATCGGCAATCGCAGCGTCACCGAATTCAATTACCGCATTTCCGATGCGCGCAAGGCGCATGTTTTCGTGGGCCTGCAGATCGAATCGGCCGCAGAGACGCAGGCGCTCGCGCAGGCTTTCGAGGCCGGCGGCTTTGGCGTCGTGGACTTGTCGGACAATGAAATGGCCAAGACCCACTTGCGCTACATGGTGGGCGGCAAGTCGGATCTGGCGCAGCACGAGATGCTGTTCCGCTTCGAATTTCCCGAGCGCCCCGGCGCCTTGATGAAATTCCTGCGCGCCATGAATCCGGAGTGGAACATCAGCCTGTTCCATTATCGCAACCAGGGCGATGATTACGGTCGCATCCTGGTGGGCCTGCAGGTGCCGCCCACCGACATGGCGGCGTTCGATACCTTTCTGGACGAGCTCGGCTACCCCTGCTGGGACGAGTCGGCCAACCCGGCCTACCCGCTGTTCCTCTGAGCCGCGCTCAGCCCGGCGGCGCGCTGGCGGCGTCCAGCAGCGCGCGCAGCCCCGCCAGTTGCTGCGTGAGGCGCCCGAAGGCTTCCTCGCGCTGGATGTCCAGTTGCTGCGCCTGGGCCAGATCGCTCGGCTGGAAGCGCAAGGATTCTCCTGGCATGATCTGCGCCAGCAGCGGCAGGTCGACGCTGATGACGTGCGCGAACTTGGCGTAGCCGCCAGTGGTCTGGCGATCCGCCATCAGGACGATGGGGTTGCCGTCCTGGGGCACTTGCACGGTTCCGAAGCTGGTGACTTCCGACAGCAGCTGCACCGGCTCTGAAAACAGCAGCTGCGTGCCCTGCAGGCGATAGCCCATGCGATCGGAGCGCGCGTCCACCGTGTAGGTGCTGTTGAAGAACGCCTCGATGCTGGCCGGCGTGAAGAGGTGGTCGTGCGGGCCGGGCAACGCGCGGATGTCATGGCGCGGGGCGAAGCGCAGCACGGCCGGCAGATAGATGACGATGTCCCACAGCGCGCGCGCGAGGGTGTGCAGCGCGGCGTCATCGGCGGGCAGCAGCGGCTTGCGCAGGCCCAGCGTGTCGCCCTTTTTCAGGGCGCGTCCTTCGAGGCCGCCAAAGCCGCCGCGCAGATAGGTGCTGCGGCTGCCCATGACGGGGGTGATGTCCAGCCCGCCGTGGAAGGCGAGATAGGCGCGCAGGCCGTTCTTGCGCGCGCCAAAAGCGAGCGTGTCGCCGCGGCGCACGACGAGCGGGCGGTGGTTGGGCACGGCCTGGTCGTTGAGCGTGGGTGACAGATTGGCGCCCGCGATGGCGATGCAGCCCGGCGCCTCGAAGCGCAGCACCGGGCCGTTGAGCGTGATTTCCAGCGTGGCCTGGTCGTCGCTGTTGCCGGCCAGCAGGTTGGCCAGGCGGTGGGCCCGCACGTCCATGGCGCCGCTGGCCGACACCCCCAGGTGCTGGTAGCCATAGCGTCCCGTGTCCTGGACGGAGGTGAGCAGGCCGGGTTTGATGACGAAAAAGCTCATGATCTTGCTTTCAGCGCGACGTATTCGTCGGCATCGATGGGAATGAAACGCACCATGTCGCCGGGGGCAAGCAGGGTGTAGGGTTCGCGTTCGGGCTGGAACAGTGGCAGGGGCGTGGCGCCCAGGATGTGCCAGCCGCCCGGCGATACGTTGGGATAGATGACGGTCTGGCGGTTTGCGATCGCGACCGAGCCGGCCGGCAAGTGGGTGCGCGGCGTGTCGCGCCGTGCGATGTCCAGCGCCGCATCGTGCAGGCCGATGTAGGGGGCGCCGGGCGTGAAGCCCAGCATGAAGACATAGGCGGCATCCCGGCTGTGCAGGGCGATGACCGCGTCCGTGCTCAGGCCGCAGTGCCGTGCCACGGCCTCGAGGTCTGGCCCATGCTGTCCGCCGTAGCATACGGGAATGTCGATGGTGCGTGTTGCCGGGCGGGCGGGCTGGTGCACGGTTTCCTGGACGATGCGCACGATGTCGGCCGCCAGGTTGCGAAACCGGGTGGCGGGCCCGAACAATCGGGGCTGGTAATGCACCGCCACCGTGTTGAAGCTGGGTACGATGTCGGTCACACCCCGCAAGGCCGCCGCGCGTAGCGCCAGGGCGACGGCACCGCATTGCTGTCCGGTCTGCATGCTGAGCGTCTGCTCGAGCACCAGCACCAGGGTTCTGTCCCCTTGTGGCAGAATGCGCCAGGGCGCGTCGAGGCTGGGTATCATGGCGCAATTTTAGCGGGAAATGCCGGCTGCGGCGCCCGGCTCAGGATTCGCCCTCGTCGGCGGGCTCGCGCACGCGGCTGGCGGGGAAGTGCAGGCTGAAGCTGCTGCCCACGCCCAGGCGGCTGTCGATGCGCAGCTCGGCATCGTGGCGCAGTGCAACATGGCGCGTGATGGCCAGGCCCAGGCCGGTGCCGCCCGTGGCCCGCCAGCGCCCGCGATCGACGCGATAGAAGCGCTCGGTGAGGCGTGGGATGTCGCGCGCGGCGATGCCGATGCCGGTATCGCGCACGCGAAAGCAGGCGCCACCGCCTTTTTCCGCCTGCCAGTCGACGGTGATGGTACCGTTTTCGGGCGTATAGTGCACGGCGTTGGTGATGAGGTTGGTGATGGCCGACGCCAGCTCGCCGGCTTCGCCGGTGATGACCAGGGCCGTATCCAGGTTGTCCGCGAACTGGTGGCGCCCGGCCGACAGTGCGCGGGCCTGCACCAGCGCATCCGCGATCAGGCCCGCCAGGGCGATCGGCTTGCCGTTGGCGTGGGGGTCGGACTCCAGGGCCGAGAGCGTGAGCAGGTCCGCCACCGTGGCCTGCATGCGCTGGGCCTGGTCGCGCATCAGCGTCAGGTAGTGGCGGCGCTGCTGCGCGTCCAGCACCGCATCGGGATGGTCCAGCAAGGTGTCGAGAAAGCCGCTCAGCACGGTCAGCGGCGTGCGCAATTCGTGCGAGGCATTGGCCACGAAGTCTTTGCGCATGGTTTCGAGCTTTTCGATCTGGCTCACGTCGCGCGTCACGATGAGGTGGTCGCCCACGCCGTAGCGCGTCATCTGGATCAGCAGGGCGCGCGTGTGCGAGCGCTGGTGCCGGTGCAGCAGGATGGGGGCGGGCCAGCTGCCTTGGCGCGCATAGCGGGCAAACTCGGGCACGCGAAAGACGTTGAAGATGCTGTGGTTGCGGTCGGTCTGCAGGTTCAGGCCCAGGTGCTCGCAGGCGGTCTGGTTGCACCAGGTCAAGGCCATGTCGGCATCCAGCATGACGGCGCCGTCGGGCAGGGCTTCGGCGGCCAGCATCATGTCGTTCACGCGCTGGCGCAGACGGTGCAGCTCGCTGCGATTGCGCCGCAGGCGGCGGTAGATGGGCGCGAGCACTTCGTCCCAGGGGCCACTGGCGGCGGGCGGCGGCTGGTCCAGGTCGTGTACCCAGCGGCGCACGCGGGCCAGGTGTACGCCGTTGACCAGCACCATGAGGCACAGGCCCAGTGCGAACGCGGCCCAGCCCGTGGCCGGCCCGAGCCACACACCCAGCAGCAGGCCCAGCGCCGCCCACAGGGCGAGGGATGCCAGCGTTTTCTTCACGCCTGCGGCTCCCGCGCCGCGAAGCGATAGCCGCTGCCTCTGACGGTTTCGATCAGACGTTGCGGATCTTGGCCGGCCTGCGCCAGCGCCTGGCGCAAACGGCGGATTTGCACGTCCACCGTGCGTTCCTCGAGGAAGGCGTGATCGCCGCGCACCTGGTCGAGCAGCTGGCGGCGCGAGAACACGCGTCCCGGGTGCGTCATGAAAAAATGCAGCAGGCGAAACTCGGCCGGCGCCAGCGTGATGGGCACGCCGTGGCTGTGCAGGCTGTGGCGGTCCGGATCCAGGTGCAGGCCGTGGGCGCTGACGGGGTCGCGCGTGCGCTGGGGCGCGCGGCGGCGCAGCACGGCCTTGATGCGCGCCAGCAACTCGCGCGGGGAAAAAGGCTTGCTGACGTAGTCGTCGGCACCCGCCTCGAGGCCGTCGATCAGATCTTGTTCGGCATCGCGCGCGGTCAGCATGATGATGGGCAGATGGCGGCTGCGTTCGTCCCGGCGCAGCTGGCGCGCCAGGGCCAGCCCGGACATGCCGGGCAGCATCCAGTCCAGCAGAACCAGATCGGGCAGTGCCTGCGCCATCAGGCGCAGGGCTTGCGCGGCGCTGGCCGCCCGCTGTACCCGATAGCCGGCCAGTTCCAGATTGATGGCGATCAATTCCTGTATGGCGGCCTCATCTTCGACGACCAGGATAGTGGCGCTCATGGTTGGCAATAGTAATGCAATTCGCCCGGATGCGGTACGATGACGGCAAACACGCAACGGGGTTCATCTCATGGAAAAGCCGCCATCCGGCACGACGCATTTCGGATTCGAGACGGTGGACGAGCAAGAAAAAGCCGGGCGCGTCGCCCAGGTCTTTCACTCAGTCGCGGGCCGTTACGACGTCATGAATGATCTCATGTCGGGCGGCCTGCACCGGCTCTGGAAATCGTTTGCCGTCGGCCGCGCGGCGGTGCGCCCGGGCATGCGCGTGCTGGATATCGCCGGTGGCACGGGCGACCTGGCGCGTCGCTTCGCACAGCAGGCAGGCGCCACGGGCGAGGTCTGGCTCACGGACATCAATGCGTCCATGCTGCAGGTGGGGCGTGACCGCCTGCTCGACGCCGGGCTGGTGGTGCCGGTGGCGGTGTGCGATGCCGAGCAGTTGCCGTTTCCGGACGATTATTTCGATCGCGTCAGCGTGGCCTTCGGGCTGCGCAACATGACCCATAAAGATCTGGCGCTAGCCGAGATGCGGCGCGTGCTGCGCCCGGGCGGCAAGCTGCTGGTGCTGGAGTTCTCGCACGTCGCCGCGCCCCTGGCGCCGGCGTACGACTGGTATTCCTTCAACGTGCTGCCCTGGCTGGGCCAGCGCGTGGCGGGCGATGCCGACAGCTATCGCTACCTCGCGGAATCCATCCGCATGCATCCCGATCAGCAGGCGCTGGCGCAAATGCTCGAACAGGCGGGGCTGGAACGGGTGCAGTATTTCAACCTGAGCGCGGGCCTGGTTGCGGTTCACGAAGGCTGGAAGCTGTAGCGTCACGCACCCGCTGCACCAGGGCCGTGGTGGAGCGGGTGTGGCGGATCGGGATCGCCAGCGCCCGCCCGCCCCATGCGCGCACAGCCGCGCTTTCGGGCAGGGCCTCCATATCGTAGTCGCCGCCCTTGACAATGATGTCGGGGCGCAGCGCCTGGATCAGGGCCAGGGGCGTGTCGTCATCGAAATGGGTCACCACATCCACGCTTTTCAGGGCTGCCAGCACGGCGGCGCGATCCGCCAGTGGGTTGAGGGGCCGCTCGGGCCCCTTGCCCAGGCGGCGCACGGACGCGTCCGTGTTCAGGGCGACGACCAGCGTGGCGCCCAGCGCGGCTGCCTCGGCCAGGTAGCTGACATGCCCCCGGTGCAGGATGTCGAAGACGCCGTTGGTAAAAACCAGCGGGCGCGCGAAGCGGCCCGCCTGCGCGGCCGCGATGCAGTCCTGCGGCGTCACGATGGGGGCCGCGGCGCGCCGGGCCATCTCAGCCCGCCATCTCGGGCTGGCCGGCGGGCAGCACCAGCGATTTTCGATAGCGGTTCAGATCCTGCACGGTCTTGAATTCGCTGCCCATGAGCAGCGACATATTGTGCAGGATGCGCTGGCTGACGCGCAGCTCCCATTCCTTGTCGAAGCGGATTTGCGTATCCAGCCAGTGCTCCAGCCATCCCGGCGCGGGCAGTTGCGACTGCACCGTGTCGTTGGGGAACAAGGCCTTGTTGACGTGCAGGTTGGTGGGATGCAGGGCCTGGGCGGTGCGGTGCGCCGAGGCCATGAGCACGCCGATGCGCGTGAACGCGGCCCGCGCCTGCTGGGCCATGTCCTCGCCCCGGTCGTGCAGCGCGCGGCGCATGTAGCGCAAGTAGGCGCCGGCATGGCGCGCCTCGTCGCGCGCCAGCGTCTGGTAGATGATCTTGATGACGGGCTCGGTATGCCAGTCCGCCGCACGGCGGTACCAGTGGTTCAGGCGCACTTCGCCGCAAAAGTGCAGCATCAGCGTTTCCATCGCCGGCGCTGGGTCGAACTCGAAGCGCACTTTGTGCAGCTCTTCCTCGGTGGGCACGAGCTCCGGGCGAAAGCGGCGCAGGTACTCGATCATGGCGAGCGAGTGTTTTTGCTCTTCGAAAAACCAGATCGACATGAAGGCGCAGAAATCACTGTCGTCCCGGTTGTCGCGCAGGAACATCTCGGTGGCCGGCAGGGCCGCCCATTCCGTGATGGCGTTCATCTTGATGGTGTGGGCCTGCTCGTCGCTGAGCTTGCTGGCGTCGAAATCATGCCAGGGGATGTCGTTCTCCATGCTCCAGCGCACGGCTTCCATGGATTTGAACAGTTCTGGATAAAGCATGCGTCCTCTCTCGATCCGGTGGTTGGGGTTTCCCGCCCCTGCGCGCGGGTCAGGGCAGCCGAAGGGCTCCATTCTCCCATAATGCCAGCAGCACGGCCGCGGCCAGCAGCAGGGCGATCAGGATGAGTAGGCGATTGCCGCGCTCCTGGGCGCGGCGCAGGCGCGCGAGTTCGGCGTGCTGTGCGGCGCTGGTGTCGGCCTGATTCAGGCGCGCATAGACCAGACGGGGGATCTGCGGCAGGATTTGTGACCACTGGGCGGCTTCCTGCACCAGGCGTTCGCGCAGGCCCTGCACGCCGATGCGCTGGTGCATCCAGCGTTCGAGATAGGGCTTGGCCGTTTTCCACAAGTCCAGCCCGGGATCCAGGTCGCGCCCCATGCCTTCGACGTTGAGCAGGGTTTTTTGCAGCAGCACCAGCTGGGGCTGGATTTCGACGTTGAAGCGGCGCGAGGTCTGGAACAGGCGCAGCAAGACCTGGCCCAGCGAGATTTCCGCCAGCGGGCGGTCGAAATACGGCTCGCACACCGCGCGCACCGCGCCTTCGAGCTCTTCCACCCGGGTATCGGCCGGCACCCATCCCGACTCGATGTGCAGCTGGGCCACGCGGCGATAGTCGCGCTGGAAGAACGCGAGGAAATTCTGCGCCAGATAATTTTTGTCGAATTCCGACAGCGTGCCGACGATGCCGAAGTCCATGGCGATATAGCGGCCCAGGGTTTGCGGCGCATCCGAGACGTAGATGTTGCCGGGGTGCATGTCGGCGTGGAAGAAGCCGTCGGCAAAGACTTGAGTGAAGAAGATCTCGACGCCGGCGCGCGCCAGCTCGGGCAGGCGGATGCCGGCGGCGCGCAGGCGCTCGGTCTGGCTGACCGGGATGCCGCGCATGCGCTCCATGGTGAATACCGTGGTGGCGCAGTAGTCCCACATCACTTCGGGCACGATGAGCAGGTGTTCGCGGCCACTGCCGGGGCTGAAGTTGCGCCGCAGCTGGCTGCAATTGGCCGCTTCGCGGATGAGGTCCAGCTCGTCGTGCAGGTAGGTGTCGAACTCGGCCACCACCTGGCGCGGTTTGAGGCGCCGGCCATCCGGGCCAAGGTGTTCGACGACGCGGGCAAACCAGTGCATCAGGCGCAGGTCTTTCTCGATGCTGCGGTGCATGCCGGGGCGTAGCACCTTGACCGCGACTTCGCGCCCGTCGTGCAGCTCGGCGAAATGCACCTGGGCGATGGAGGCCGAGGCCACCGGCTGCTCGTCGAAATGGCGAAACAGGGTGTGCGGCGAACTGCCCAGCGCGGCTTCGATGGTGGCGACGGCGATCTCGGACGGAAACGGCGGTACGCGATCTTGCAGCAGCGCCAGCTCGCTGGCCACGTCGGCCGGGATCAGGTCGCGTCGCGTAGAGAGCACCTGGCCGAACTTGACGAAGATCGGGCCCAGGGATTCCATGGCCAGGCGCAGGCGCTCGCCGCGCGCGCGGCGTGGCGGGCGACCCAGGCGCACCACGCGCAACAGGCAGAAGGCTATAGGATGGTTGATGCTCGAGAGCACCAGTTCGTCGAGGCGATAGCGCAGGACGACGACCAGGATTTGCAGCAGGCGCCAGAGGCTAAGCATGGCCGGCCCTGCGCTCGGCCAGGGCTTGCAGGCGCGCCTCGAGCCGGTCCAGGCGTTGCGCGAGGCTGGGCAGCGCGGCCTGCCAGTGCGCCACGGCGGGCCGGCTGGCCATCAGGCCGCTTTCGTGCGCCAGGTATTCGGACAGGTTTTCGTTCAGGTGCTGTCCGGCCTGGCGCGCGCCGCGCTGCAACATGCCCGCGACGCGCATCAGGCGCAGCGCGGCAATATCGCCGAAGCGCTCGGCCAGCGCTTGTTCGACATCCCAGCGCAGGTCGCGCGCGAGTTCGGCCACCACCTGCGCCAGGCCGGCGTCGCCCTGGATGTGCAGCAGGGCGGTCAGGGCGGCGGCGTCGCGCTGGCGCAGCGCGCCGGGCAAGTGGCGCAGCTGCGCCGCGGGGACGCTGACGCTGACATCGGGCACGATGGCCGGGTCGCTGGACTGCACCAGGCCGCCCGATTGGATGGCGAGCGTGATGTGGCGGCTGCCCAGCGCCAGACGGACCGACTTGCCGGCGTGCGGCGCCAGGCGCGCGCACGCCCAGGGTTCGCCTGTCAGCAGGCGGTTCAGAGCGCTGGCGGCCAGGGCGGAAGGCGGGTGGCTGGGCATGACGAAACGCGGTGAGCGCAAGGCGGGAAACGGTCAGTTTACCCTGTTCGGGCGCCGCGTCGCGCTCAGCAGCGGTTCTGCAGCGGCTCGCCCGCCGCCAGGCGCTGGATGTTCTGTGCGATGAAGCGGTAGCGTCGCCGGATCAGGCCGTGCGTCCAGGCCGCGATATGGGGCGTGCAGCGCACGTTGGGCAGCGCATGGAAGGGGAACGAGGCCGGCGCCAGCGTATCCTGCGCCTCCGGATAGTGGTACCAGACATCGAGCACCGCGCCGCCGATGCGCTGCGCCCGCAGGGCCTCATAGAGCGCCTCTTCCTGCACGACGCGGGCGCGGCCCACGTTGATGAGCACGGCGTCGGCCTTCATCGCCGCCAGTTCCCGCGCGCCGATCATGCCCTCGGTCTCGGGCGTGAGCGGGCAGCACAGCAGCAGGAAATCGACGTCGGGCAAGACCTCGGGCAGCGCGGCCACCGCGCACACGGCATCGGCCTCGGGTTCGGGCCGCTCATGCCGCGTGACCGCGGTGATTTTCATGCCCATCGCGCGCAGGCGGTGGGCGGTGGCACGCCCGATCCGGCCAAAGCCCACGATCGCGATGTGTGTGCCCATGGCCTCGTCGTGCAGTGGGCGTTCGCGATAGGCGCGCGGCCAGTGCGCGGCATCGACGGGCGCCGGCGCGGAAAAGCCGAACAGCTGGTGCTGCAAGATGGCATGGGTCACGAATTCGGCGATGGCGGGCTCATGTTCGTAGACGTTGCAGACCTGGCATTCCGGCGCGATTGCCTCGCGCGCGATGGCGTCCAGACCCGCGGCGGGTGCCTGCAGCAGGCGCGCTTGCAGCCGTGCGGCCTGATCCGCCGATAATCGCGTGGTGATGAGCACGTCCGTCTGGATAGGCCCGCTGGCAGGCAGCTGCGGCAGGGCGCTCACCGAGTAAGTCGGACCGAGCAGGGATTGCAGAAAGGGGGCGTAGGGGCCGTGCTGGCCAATCAGGGTAATGCGCATGGCGGAATCGCGGAATCGGGGTTGGGGAAAGGCATTGGTCGTAGCATATTCCAATGCGCGCGTACTCGCGATCCGACGGCATGAAAATTGCGGTGATTTCAGCAGGTAATACAACATATCCAGGAGGAGACACCATGCCCCAGCATACCTTTGGCTATACCGAAGAACAGCGCCTGATGGCGCAGAGCATTCCGCCGCTACTGCAATCCGTGCTTCCCTGGGAAAAAATCAGAAAGTTGGATGAGGCGGCCGAGTTCCCGTTCGAGGCCTACGGTGCGCTGGCCAAGGCGGGATGGATGGGCTTGCCGTATCCTGTTGATGTCGGTGGCGCGGGCGGCTCGTTCAAGGATTTGGCAGTCTTCGTGGAGACGGTCGCCTATCACAATGCGCAGATGGCCAGCGCCTGGCTTACGACGGTGATTTACGGCGGCATGCAGGTCTGCCGCAACGCCGCGCCTGCGCTGCGCGACGCCATCCTTCCCGGTGTCATGGACGGCAGCATCCGGCTTGCCTTGTGCATCACGGAACCGGATACCGGCAGCGATGTGGGCAGCATACGGACACGGGCCGTTGTCCAGGGGGATGACGTGGTGATTTCCGGCCAGAAACTTTTTATCACCTGCGCCCATGTGGCCGATCACCTCGTGGTGGCGACCAAAACGGATCCTGAGGCGGGTCATCGCGGCATCAGCCTTTTTCTGGTTGACGCGCGCAGTCCCGGCCTGAGCATACGGCCGCAGAAGGGTTTGGGGCGCAAGATGATCCATACCAACGAGGTCTTTTTTGACGCGGTACGCGTGCCTGCCAGCCGCCGGCTGGGTGAGCTCAACCAGGGCTGGAAAGCGTTGATGCAGGGGCTTAATCTGGAGCGGCTCTGCCTTTCCGCATCTGCGGTAGGCAACATTCGGCGCATCATCGATTACGCGGGCGATTATGCCCGGGAGCGCACGCAGTTTGGCAAGCCACTGATGGCGCATCAAGCGGTCGCCCACCGGCTTGCCGAGATGCAGATCATGTATGAGACCGGCGTGGCCGCGGTGCATCGTACGGCGGACATGATGGACGCCGGGCTGGCGCCGGCATTGCCGGCAGCGGCCACCAAAGTCTATTGTACGGAAAGCAATGTCCGCTGCGCCGACATGGGCATGCAGGTGATGGGCGGTGCGGCATGGATGATGGACCATGAAATGCAAATGTATTACCGTGATTCGCGGGTGGGTCCCATCGGTGGGGGCACGAGCGAGATCATGAAGAACATTATCGCAAAGCAGATGGAGGCGCGATCATGACAGGTGCGGAACAATCGCAGGGGCGCGGCGGTCCTTTGCAAGGGTGCCGGATTCTGGATTTTACGACGTTGTTGCCCGGTCCTTTTGCCACCCGGCTGTTGTATGAGGCCGGGGCTGAGGTCATCAAGATCGAACGCGCCGGCCAAGGCGACGAACTGCGCGCAGGCAGTCCTGCCTGGGGCGACACCAGCCTGGGCTTTGCCTTGATGAATGCGGGCAAGCGCAGTATCGCGGTGGACTTGAAGTGCGATGAGCAAAAGCAGGCCGTGCTCGCGCTGATGCGCGAGGCCGACGTCATTGTTGAGCAATTCCGGCCCGGCGTCATGGATCGCCTGGGGCTGGGTTATGAGGCCGCGCGCCGGATGAATCCGCAGATCATTTACTGCTCTATCACGGGTTATGGTCAGGAAGGCCCCAGTGCTCAGGTCGCCGGCCACGATCTCACCTATATGGCAGAAACCGGCCTGCTGTCGCTCACGGGTGATGCGGCGGGTGTACCGGTGCTGCCGCCAGTGCTGGTGGCGGATATCGGTGCCGGCACGCTGCCGGCGGTCGTCAACATCTTGCTCGCCTTGCGTCATCGCGACACGCACGGGGAAGGGGCTTATCTGGATATTTCCTTGACGGATAATCTGTTTTCTTTTCCCTATTGGGCAGTGTCGCGCGGCGTGGGGTATGGGCAATGGCCGGTCACGGGCGGTGAGCGGCTCACCGGCGGTACGCCCCGCTATCAACTGTATCGTGCAAAAGATGGGCGGTACATTGCCGCAGCGCCCCTGGAGCAGCGTTTCTGGGAAGCGTTCTGCCGCGTCATTGGTCTTGATGCCGCTTTTCGGGATGATTCGCAAAATCCGCAGGCGACCTATGCCGCGGTGGCCGAAATCATTGCCCGGCACGACAGCAGCTACTGGCGCGACGCCTTCGCCGGCAAAGATGTCTGTGCCGCTGTCGTCAACACCCTGTCGGAAGCGGCCGCTCATCCGCACTTTCGCAGCCGAGGTCTGTTTGAGCGTCGTTTGCATGGGGGCGCCCACGAAGCGCCAGATGTGGTATTGCCATTGGTAGCGCGTTTTCGCAGGCCCGCTTCCGAGCAGGCCGTATGGCCCGCCTTGGGCGAAGCGAATACTTTGCTGGATGAGTCCTGAGCGCTGTATCAGCGACTGCGCCGCCCGAAAACCAGGGCGGTCACCATGCCGGCCGTGACGCAGGCGATGCCGGCCCACACCAACGGCGAAGGGTGTTCGTCCAGCAGCCAGATGCCGGCCAGCGCCGTGATGCAGGGCACGGCGGCCGTGAACAAGGCCGTATGGCTAGCGCCCAGCAGCGCCACCGCGCGGGTATACAACAGCCCCGAGATGATGCCGATGAGCACGCCCTGGAACACCGCCTGGAAAATGATGTCGTGCCAGCTGGCCTGGTGAAAGCCCGGCGAAGGTAGCAGCAGATAAATGGGCGCATAACACAGCAGGGCACCGAAGGCCACGATGGCCATGGTATGCAGCGCGCTGAGCTTCAGGCGCTGGCACAGCAGGCCGTAGGCCGCCCAGCACAGGCCGGCCATGAGCAGCGACAGGTCACCCAGGCGCTGGATGAGCGTACCCGTGGCGCCACCATCCAGAAACACGGCGATGATGCCGGCCTGGATGAGCAGCAGGCCGTACCAGGCGCGCCGCGACAGCGTGACCTGGCCCAGGAGCCAGCCCAGCACGGCGGTGAACATGGGGATGGTGCCGTGCAGCAGCGCGCCGCCATGGCTGGCGGGCACGAGGCTGAAGCCGGTGTAGGCAAACAGGGCGAAGCCCAGGCCGCCGTAGAGCGCCAGCAGGAAAGCGTCACGCCAGCGGATCGCGCCCAGCCCGCGCCGCAGGAGGACCGGCAGCATCAGCGTGCCGGCGACGACGAAGCGCAGCAGCGCGATGTCGGGCGCCGACAGCGCCGAGGTGGTGATGCCCAGGCGCGACAGCAATGTGAAGCTGGCGAACAGGCTGATGGCGCTGCCGGCGCACAGCACGCCGGCAAGGGTCTGGCGCGACGGCCAGCGCAGCGCCATCAATAAGCCGCCACCAGGCCGTCCCGGCGCGGGTCGCTGCCGGCGATGTAGCCGCCGTCATCCATGCGCAGAATAATCTGGCCCGAGCCGAAATCCAGGCTGTCGGCCGGTTGGACTTCAACCGTGTGGCCCATGGATTGCAGCGCTTGTACGGTTGCGGCGGGGACGGCGGCTTCCAGCAGGATGCGCGGTCCGGGCTGGATGCGAAAGCGTGGCGCATCGATGGCGCTCTGGGGGTTGCTGCCCAGGTCGACCAGCTGCTGCACGACCTGGACGTGGCCCTGGGCCTGCATGTTGCCGCCCATGACGCCAAAGCCCGCCAGCGCCTGGTCGCCGCGCGTGATGAAGCCGGGGATAATGGTGTGCAGCGGACGCTTGCCCGGACCCACCTGGTTGCGATGGCCGGGCACCAGGCTGAAGTCCGCGCCGCGGTTCTGCAAGGCGATGCCCGTGTCCGGCACGACCACGCCCGAGCCAAAGCCCTTGTAGTTGGACTGGATGAAGGACACGATCATGCCGTCGCGGTCGGACGCGGTGAGGTAGATGGTGCCGCTGGCCCCCGGGATGCCGGCGCTCGGCGCACCGGCCCGTTTGGGGTCGATGAGCGCGGCGCGGCGGCGCAGATAATCTTTGTCGAGCATGGCGGCGGTAAGCTCGGCCGTGCTGGCCGGATCGCCCACGTACTCGTGCAGGTCGGCGAAGGCGAGCTTGAGCGCCTCGATGGGGCGGTGGTAGAGGCCCAGGGTATCATCATTGCCGCGTGCCGGGTCGAACTGATCCAGCATACCCAGCGCCATCAGGGCGGCGATGCCTTGCCCGTTGGGCGGGATTTCGTGGACGCGGTACTCGCCGCGGTAGTCGATGCTGATGGGTTCGACCCAGTTACTGTGGTGCGCGGCCAGGTCGGCGAGGGTCATGCTGCCGCCCGTCTTGCCGGCAAAATCCACGATGCGCTGCGCCAGTTCTCCCTCGTAAAAATCCCGGCCCTTGCTGGCCGCGATGCGCGCCAGCGTGCGCGCCTGCTCCGGAAAACGCCAGCGCTCACCCGCCCGGGGCGCGGCCCCGTTGCGCAGGAAGGCATCGGCAAAGCCGGGCTGGTCTTTCAGCGTGGCGACCTGCTTGGCCCAGATGCGGGCAATCATGGGTGCGACGTAAAAGCCGTCTTGTGCGTAGTGGATGGCGGGCTCGAACAGGTCGGCGAAGGGCAGGCGGCCGAAGCGTTCCGACAGATCGGCCCAGCCGGCGATCTGCCCGGGCACGGTGACGGTATCCCAGCCCACGTCGGGCATGGTCTTGCGGCCTTCGAAGTGGGCCGGCGTCCATGCGGCGGGCGCACGGCCCGAGGCATTCAGTCCGTGTACCCGGCCCTCGGCCCAGACCAGGGCAAAAGCATCGCCGCCAATGCCGTTCATGACGGGTTCGACCACGGTCAGGGTGATGGCGGCCGCCAGGGCGGCATCCATGGCATTGCCGCCGGCCTGCAGCATGCGCAGCCCGGCCTGGGCGGCCAGGGGCTGCGAGGTGGCGATCGCCTGGTCGGCCAGCACGGGGATGCGGGCATTGCGATGGGGGAATTCCCAGGAAAGACTGCGGGACATGATTGAATGCTCCAGTGATCAGGATGAGGCGGGATAGCTGCCGATCGCATGGCGAGCGACAAAATGATGCGGGCCAACTTCTTCCAGCGGCGCGAGGACAGGCTCCGTGCCCACAGGCAGCACGCGGCTGGGGATTTCATCCACCAGCAGCGAGTGCCCACCGCGTCGGCGCGCGGGGTCGGCGATGGGCACGGCCGCCATGAGCTTGCGCGTGTAGGGATGTTGCGGATTCTCGAAGACCGCCTGGCGCGGGCCGATCTCGACGATCTGGCCCAGGTACATGACGGCCACGCGATGGCTGATGCGCTCCACCACGGCCATGTCGTGCGAGATGAACAGGATCGACAGGCCCAGCTCGTGCTGCAGGTCCAGCAGCAGGTTCACGATCTGCGCCTGGATGGACACGTCCAGGGCCGAGACGGATTCGTCCGCGATGATGACGCGCGGATCCAGCGCCAGCGCGCGCGCAATACAGATGCGCTGGCGCTGGCCGCCCGAGAACTCATGCGGGTAGCGGTTCGCCATGGCGGGCGAGAGCCCGCATTTCTCCATCAGCGAGGCCACGCGCTCGCGCGCCCGGGCGCCGCTGGCCACCTTGTGGATGAGCAGGGGCTCCATGATGGAATAACCCACCGTGGCGCGTGGGTCCAGCGAGGCGAACGGATCCTGGAAGATGAACTGGATGTCCTTGCGCAGTGCCTGCATGCGCGTGTTGTCGAGCTGGCCGATATCCTGGCCATCGAAATGGATGCGCCCCTGCTGGGGCGTTTCCAGCAAGGCCAACGCGCGCCCGGTGGTGGTCTTGCCGCAGCCCGACTCGCCCACCAGCGCCAGGGTTTCGCCGGCGTGCAGATCGAAGGATACCTGCTCGACGGCATGCACGCGCGCGCGGATCTGGCCGAAAAAGCCCGAAGCGATGTCAAAGCGCAGGCGCAGGTCGCGCACCTGCAGCAGGGGCGGGCGCGCGTAATCGGCCGTCGGGCGCACCGGCACGGGCGCCGGGATTTCGAGCGCTGCGTCCTGCGTCTGTTCGAGCAGCTGGAAGCGGGCCGGCTGATCCAGGCCCGCCATGGTGCCCAGTCGCGGCACCGCCGAGAGCAGCGCGCGGGTATACCAATGCTGCGGTGCAGCAAACAAGGTCTGCGCCTCGCCTTCCTCTACTTTTTCACCGTGGTACATCACCATCACGCGGTCGGCGATTTCGGCCACGATACCCATGTCGTGCGTGATGAAGATGACCCCCATCTGCATGTCGCGTTGCAGCTCCCGGATCAGCTCCAGAATCTGCGCCTGGATGGTGACGTCCAGCGCCGTGGTGGGCTCGTCCGCGATCAGCACCTGGGGCCGGCAGGACAAGGCCATGGCGATCATGATGCGCTGGCGCATGCCGCCCGAGAGCTGGTGGGGGTAGTTGTCGTACAGGGAACGGGCGTCGGGGATGCGCACCACGTCCAGCAGGCGCAGCACTTCGGCGCGCGCCGCGGCATCGTCCATGCCCTGGTGCAGGCGCAGGGCCTCGGCAATCTGCCAGCCGACCGTGAAGCTGGGATTCAGGGAGGTCATCGGTTCCTGAAAAATCATGGCGATATCGGCGCCGCGCAGGCCGCGCAAGCCCGCCGCGCTGGCCCCGGCCATGTCGATCACCGTACCGTTGCGCCGGCGCAGCAGCAGCGCACCCGAGGTGATGCGCCCGCCTCCGAACTCGACCAGCCGCATCAGCGCCAGAGAGGTGACGGACTTGCCCGAGCCCGATTCGCCCACGATGGCCAGGGTCTCGCCGCGGTCGACGTGGAAGCCGACGTCGCGCACCGCGTGGACCACGCCTTCGCTGCTGCGGAAGTGGACGTTCAGGCCGCTGACCTGGACGACGCGCGCATCGTGCTGCATGGCGGCCATGGTCATTTCTCCTGGCGGGGGTCCAGCGCATCGCGCAGGCCGTCACCGAGCAGGTTGAAGCCGCAGACCACCAGGAAGATGGCGCAGCCGGGGAAGATGGACATCCAGGGGGCCTGGTTCATGAAGTTCTTGCCGGTGTTCAGCATGGAGCCCCAGGACGGCTCGGGCGGTTGCAGGCCCAGACCCAGGAAGGACAGGCTGGCCTCGGCGATGATGGCCACGGCGATTTGAATGGTGGCCTGCACGATCAGGGCCGGCAGAATGTTGGGCAGGATGTGGCGCACGATGATGTGGCGGTGCGAGGCGCCCAGCGAGCGCGCGCTCATCACGTAATCTTCGCGGCGGATGGAGAGCACCTGGCCGCGCGCCAGGCGGATGAATAGCGGCGCGGCCGCGATCCCGATCGCGATCATGGCATTCATGAGGCTGGGCCCCAGAAAGGACGCCAGCGCGATGGCCAGGATCAGGAAGGGGATGGAGAACAGCGCCTCGGTCACGCGCGAGATGACGCCGTCGAGCAGGCCGCCGAAATAACCCGCTACCAGCCCCAGCGGCACGCCGATCAGCAAGGCGATGGCGACGGACACCGTGCCCGCCAGCAAGGAGGAACGCGCGCCGTAGACGATGCGCGCGAACAAGTCGCGGCCCAGTTCGTCCGTGCCGAACCAGTGCAGCGCCGAAGGCGCTTTGCGGATGGCCGTGAAGCTGGGCTTCATGGGATCGTGGCCCGCGATCAGCGGCGCCAGAATGGCCATGAACAGGATCAGCAGGATGATGATGGCGCCCAGCATGGCCGACTGATTGCTGCGGAACTTGGCCCAGGCGCGATTGCGTCGCCGCGCGGGCGCGCCGGCGGAGGGGGCGGCGGTGGCGGTGGAGGCCGTCATGCTTTCCTTAAACGGGGGTTGACCAGGATGTAGAGCACATCGGCCAGCAGGGTAAGGGTGATGAAGCCCACGGCCACGCATAGCACCACGCCCTGGACCACGGCGTAGTCACGGCTGAACACGGCATCCACCAGCAGCTTGCCGAATCCCGGGATGCTGAAGATCTGCTCGGTCAGCACGGCGCCGGCCAGCAATTCACCGAACAGGATGGTCGTGAGCGTGACGATGGGCATGAGGGCGTTGCGCAAGGCGTGGCGCAAGACCACGCGGCGCTCGGACACACCCTTGGCGCGTGCCGTGCGCACATAGTCGGCGCTGAGCGATTCCAGCATGGCCGAGCGGGTATGGCGCATCAGGTAAGCGCTGATGGCGGTGGCCAGCACGATGGCCGGCAGCAGCGAGGTGCGGATGGAGAGCCAGAAATCTTCCGATGGCGGCACGAAGCCGGATGCGGGCAGCCACTGCCAGCGGACCGCCACCAGCATGATGAGCAGGATGCCCAGCCAGAAGTTGGGGATGGACATGGCCGAAAGCGCGAACAGGTTGGCGCCGAACTCGGCCGCCTTGCCCTTGCGCACGGCGGCCAGTATGCCCAGCGGTATGCCGCTGATGAGCGCAAAAAAGATGGCCATCACGGCCAGCTGCAGGGTGACGGGCAGCTTTTGCGCGATCAGCGTCGTGACGGGGATGTCGGTGCGCAGGGAGATGCCGAGGTTGCCTTGCAGCACCTGCTGCATCCAGGCCAGGTATTGTTGCGGCAGGGGATCGTTCAGGCGGTATTTTTCGCGCAGAAATTCCAGCACGGCGGGGTCGCGTTCTTCGCCCGCCATGACCAGGACGGGATCGCCCGGCAAGATCTTTTGCAGGCTGAAGATGATGATGGAGACCAGGATGATGGTGGGGATGGCCACGATCAGCCGGCGTACGATCAGCTTGAACATGGCGCCATCCGGAGCGGTAAGAAAGCGGAAGAGGTCATGGGCTTAATCATAGCGCCCGCACGCCCTTGCGGGCGTACGGGCATTGCGGACGTCAGGATTTGTCCACCGCGACATTGCGCAGGCGGATCATGCCGTCGGGGTGGGCCTTGAAGCCTTTCACGTAGGTGCGCGTGACAAAGGGCCAGGGCTGGTAGTGGATGTAAATGACCGGCAGTTCGTCTTGCAGGATGTTTTGCGCTTCATCGTACAAGGCCTTGCGTCGGGTCGTATCGGGTTCGCCGCGGGCCTTGAGCAGCAGCGCCTCGGCATTCTCGTTGCAATAGTGGCCGTCATTGAAATAACCTTTGCAGCCGACGTAGTTGTAGATGTTGGCATCGGGATCCACGCGGCCCGACCAGACCATCATCTCGATGTCGAACTTGCCCTGCGTGCTGTCATTGAGCATGGCGGCGAACTCGGACGGGCGCAGCTCCAGGTGGATACCGGCCTGTCCCGCCATGGCCTGCAGCATTTCCGCCAGCGAGGTGGTGATGGTGTCGTTGCCGAAGGTCAGCTCGGCCTTGATGCCGTCGGCCAGGCCGGCCTCGGCCAGAAGCGCCTTCGCCTTGGCGATATCGGGCTCGGTGACCGGCAGCAAGGTGTCGTCATGGTAGGGACTGGCCGGTGCGAACGGCGTTTGCGCCGGCGTGAAGGTGCCCATGCCCAGCACTTCATTGATGGCGTTGCGGTCGATGGTGAGCTGTAGCGCCTGACGGGCCAGCTTGTTGGTGAAGGGGTTGTTCTTGGCGCGCGGGCCGTTATCTAGGTTGAAGATGATTTGCTGGTAACCCAGGCCGGTCACGGCTTCCAGTTTCAGGTTCTTGTCGCTCTCGACTTCGGCCAGGTCGGAGGCGCTCACGCGCTCCAGCATGTCGATGCCGCCCGAGCGCAGGTTTTGCAGCCGCACCGTGGTGTCGGGTATGGGCAGGAATTCCAGCCGGTCGATGTGATAGTCCTGAGCGTTGTAATAACCCTCGAACTTCTTGAAGACCATCTTGTCGTTCTGCACCCGGCTCACGAATTCGTACGGGCCCGAGCAGACCGGGTGGCGCGCCACCGGGTTCTTGTCTTCGTCCTGGAAGGTGGCGGGCGAGAGCATCATGCCGGCGCGATCGGACAACTGGGCCAGCAGCGTGGCATCGGGCTGCGTCACGGTGATCACCAGCGTTTCCGGATCGGGCGCGCTGACGGACTTGACCGAGGCCAGTTCGCTGCGTCGCTGGCTGGTTTCCAGCGTGAGGGCGCGATCCAGGTTGGCTTTGGCGGCCGCCGCGTCAAAGGCCGCACCGTCGTGGAAGCGCACGTCGGTGCGCAGCTTGAAGGTGAGCACGGTGTTGTCGTCGTTCCACGACCACGACGTGGCGAGCTGCGGCACGAAGTTGAGCTGGTGGTCGATGTCGATCAGCTTATCGCACAAGGATGTGAATACGATGCGCGATACGTAGGTGCGGGCGCGGACGGGATCCAGCGTATCGGGGTCTTCCTGAAGGCCGATGCGCAGGCTGGTCTGGGCGCTCGCTGCCAGGCTGGCGGCGCTCAAGAGCGCCACGCCGGTCAGCAGTGCAAACTTTTTCATGGTGGATGTCTCCTTTTGTGGATGGGGGGCAGGCGTATTCTGGCTGTGGTCGCCGTGCGTCGCTGTTGCGGATGACGCTTGTGATGATACCGAATTGAGACTGTAGCGAGCGCCTGGTTTACTGTTGATCAGTGTTTATACTAGGAAAGCCGGCGTTGATACAAGCGGTCTCCATTAACCACACGTATGTAACGCACTAAAATGACGCAATAAAAGGTGTTGAGTTGGTACCTACTTGTGCCGGATAACTACGGCTTAATGGTATCATTTCGAGCAGCCAAGGCCATCCCTAGCCGTGCAAGGAGATCTTTGTGGAATACAGCCTGGAAACCGTGTTCTTGTTCACCGCCGCCATGCTTGTGGCCGGTGTCGTCGCCGGATTGATTGCGGGCCTGCTGGGCGTGGGGGGCGGCATCGTGCTGGTGCCCATCCTGTTCTACCTCTTCATCGGTCTGGGCGTGGCGGAATCCATCCGCATGCACATGGCGGTGGGTACTTCGCTGACTACGATCGTGGCGACGGCGGCGTCGTCCACGCGAGCGCATTACCGGCGTGGCGCCATCGATATCGCCTTGTTGCGCAGTTGGGGCCCCTGGCTGTTCATCGGCGCCATCCTGGGCATGGTGGTGTTCGGCAAGATCACCTCTGCGTCGCTGTCGGTCGTGTTCGGCGTGGTGGCGCTCATCGTGATGGTCTACATGCTGCTGGCGCGCGAGCCGGAAGGCGAAGCCGCCGACCGCTTCCCGCGCGGCCCCGTGCGCTGGCTGCTCGGGCTGATCGTGGGGGGCGTGTCGTCCATCATGGGCATCGGCGGCGGTACCTTGAGCGTGCCGTTGCTGAGTATTTTTCGCTATCCCATGCGCCGCGCCGTGGCCACCGCAGCCGCCATCGGTCTGCTGATCTCCGTGCCGGGCGCCGTGGGTGCTTTCCTGAATGGTCGTGGCCATCCCGACCTGCCGCCCTTCAGCATTGGCTACGTGAATCTGCTGGCATTCATCATTCTGGTGCCCATCACCGGCTTCGTGGCACCCTACGGTGCGCGCATCGCACACAGCATCAATCCGCGCCTGCTGCGGCTTGCCTTTGCGGTCTTCCTGCTGTTCAATGCCATCAACATGCTGGCCAGTGCCTTGTAGTCCCATGGCGCATCCGGCCGGCCTCGCCATTTCGTCACGGAGCCGCCATGTCTTCCTTTGCCCTGCTGCAGCGTCGATCAGACGAGGTCCTGACTGTGTTGCGCGCACGGCTGGGGCAGGACGACGTTGCGCCGGGCTCGCGCCTGCCGCCGGAGCGTGAGCTGGCCCAGGAGCTGAGCGTGAGCCGGCGCGTCCTGCGCGAGGCCTTGCAGGTGCTGGAAGAGGAAGGCCTGATCGAACGCGTGCCGGGGCGGGGCACGGTGGTGCTGCCGGCGCGCGAAGCGCTCGCCAGCGCCATGCCAGCCGATCTGCGTCAGTACACCAGCCCGCGCGAGCTCATGGATGCGCGCCTGGCGCTGGAGCCCGTCATGGCGGGTCTGGCCGCCGCCAACGCCACCTCTCAGGATATCGACGAGATTCGCGCCTGCGTCGAGCGCAGCCGCGGCCTGGCCAGCAGCGCCGGAGAGTGGGAGGCCTGGGACAGCGCGTTCCACAGCGCCATCGGTCGCGCGACCCACAACCACTTGCTGGTTCATTTTTTTATGGTGCTGATTGCCGCGCGCAAACAAACGGCCTGGGGGCGGCTGCGACAGGCCTCGCTCAACCCTCAGCGCCAGGCCATGTATGTCGAGCAGCACGCCCAAATCCTTACCGCCATCCTCGAGCGCGACCCCGAGCAGGCGGCGCGCATGATGCGCCAGCACCTGAGTACGGTGCGGCGCACCATGATCGAGCAGCTGGACGAGGTCTAGCCGGGGCTAGCCTTCCCCCATCTGCTGGATGCCCGCCACGAGCCAGCCCTGGCCGTCGGCCTTGTAGAGATTCCACACTTCCTCGAAGTGCTGCGCCTCGGCCCCCGGTGTTTCGCGCAGCATGCCCGAGTAGCGCACGCTGGCCAGGTGGCCGCCCGCCACCTGCTCCATGCCCATGACTTCGGCGTTGAGCAGGAGGATTTCGGTCTGGTCGGGTGCGTTGTGCCCGGCGATCTGCGGCGCGATCTCGGCCATCAGGTCATCGGTGAGGAATTCGCGCAAGCCGTCCACATCGCCGGCATCCCAGAGCGACTGGATATGGACAAACTGCTTTTTGGCGTTGGTGAGGAAGCCGGCGGTGTCGAAGTCACGCGGCAAGAACCACGAAGGGTCTGCCGGCGGCGCGGACTCGCCCGCCGGGGCTGCCGTCGCGCCGGGTGCGCTTGCCGTTGTCCCGGGCCAGGCGGCCTCGGTCTGGCTTTGGCGCCGCATGGGGTTGGCGCCCTGAAGCGCCGGGCCCGTACTTGTGCCGCGCAGGCGTCGCAGGATGAAGCGCACGGCAAATACCAGCAGGGCGATCAGGACCAGGCTGGAGAGCAGTTCGAGGAAGGCGCCGGACAGGCCCAGCGCGGAAAGCAGGCTGGCAATGCCCAGACCGGCGGCGATGCCGACCAGGGGCCCCAGCCAGCGCGACATGCCGCTGCGCGCGGCACCGGCGGCCGCAGCCCCCGTCGCGGCGCCCGCAGCCGGGGCGGCCGCCCGCGAGGCACTGTTGGCGGCCGGTGGCGTGACGGCCTGTCGCTGCTTGGTGATGTTCATGGATTGGCGACCGAAACTGCGCCCGCCACCGAAGCGGCGCGCCTCCGCGTCGCTGGTGACGGTGAGCATGGCGATGGTGGCCAGCGCCAGCAGGAGGCCGGCGCAAAGTCGTGAAAAACCTGTAGTCATGCGATACCTGAAAAAAAGGGCAGTCGGCCCCGGCAGGCCGCCGGGGATGTCGGAGCGTGAGTGACAGTACCACAGATTTGATGGCCAATGGCCGGATTTTCAAGCCTTGCCGGCCTTCAGGGGGCGCTGCGTGCCTTGAGCAGGGTGTTCACGGCGAGCAGGTCGGCTTCGCCGAGGATGCCGCTGGCCGCCTTCAGGCGCAGGCTGTCCATGAGGGTGCTGTAGCGCGCCAGCGAGAGCAGGCGCTGGGTTTCATACAGTTGCTGCTGGGCGTTCAGCACGTCGATGTTGATGCGCACGCCGACCTCGTAGGCCAGTTTGTTGGCGTCCAGCGCGGCCTGGCTGGACTTTTCCGCCGCCTCCAGCGCCTTGATGCGCGCCAGCCCGGCCGTCACGCCCGAGAAGTATTGTTCGGCAAGCTGGCGGGCCGAGCGTCGTGCGCCTTCGAATTCGTAGCGCCGCTGCTGCGTGCGCGCGCTTTCTTCGCGCACCGCCGAGGAGAGCTCGCCGCCGGTGAACAGCGGTACGGACAGCACCAGGCCCACCGAGCTATCGAGCGAGCGCGGGCCGCGCGCCGCGCCCGTGCCGTACAGGCCGCGGTCCGAGGCGCTGCCGGTCTGGGCCTGCAGGTGCAGGCGCGGCAGGCGGTCGCTCTTGGCCATGTCGCGCTGTTTCTCGGCGATGTGCAGCTGCAGCCGCGCATTGACGACGCCCAGGTTGGCTGTGTCGGCCTGCTGGACCCAGTCGTCCAGGCGATTGGGCTGCGGCGCGGGCAGATGTGCGTCCGCCGGCAGTTCGTCCAGTTCACCCGGCGCATCCGCGATGATGGCGGTGAGCCGGTCGCGGTAGACGCGCAGCTGGTTGGTCAGTTCCAGCTCGTTGGCCTGGAGCAGATCGAGCCGGGCATGCGTTTCATGCGTGTCGGTGATGGTCGTGCTGCCCAGCTCGAACCCATGGCGGGCAGCTTCGAGCTGGCTCTGGGCGGCCAGGATCTGGGCCTGTAGGGCGCGCAGGCTGTCTTGCGTGCCGAGGATGTCGAAGTAGGCCTGGGTGACGCGCAGGATCAGATCCTGGTAGGCCATCGCCTGGCTGGTGTCCGCCGCGTGGGTGACGTATTGCGCCTGCGCCAGCGCGTCCCAGGCGCGCATGTCGATGATGGGCTGGCTCAGGGCCAGGCTCCAGCTCGCGCGCCGGCTGCTCTGGCTTTCGGACAGGCCGCGCAGGCGTCGGGCGTCATCGACCTGGGCGCCGGCGCTGGCGCTGACGTAGGGCAGCAGTTTCGCGCGCGCCTGGGGCAGCTTTTCTTGCTGTGCATCGCGACCGAAGCGCGCCGCGGCCAGTTGAGGATCGCGTTCCAGCGCCAGTTGCCAGACCTCGGCCAGATCGCGCGTGGCGCCGGTGCCGGGCAGGCCCAGCAGGAAGGCCAGGGCGGCGGCGGCCAGGGCGCGCATGGCGGGCCCCGCCTAGAACCGGAATTGCGACACGGTAAGGCCGCGCAAGGGTTTGATGACGGTGTCGAACAGCGGCTGCATCTCGAAGCTTGCGGCGCTGCTGCGCGTGATGCGCTGCGCCGTCATGACCGGTGCCTGGCCGACGACGATGACCATGCGCCCGCCGACGGCCAGCTGGTATTTGAGTGCGTCGGGGATACAGGGCAGGGACCCCGTGACGAGAATGGCATCGTATTCGGCCGAGCCCCAGCCGGCATGGGCATCGCCCACTTCGACCGTCACGTTGCCGACGTTGTTGGCGAGCAGATTCTGCTGGCCGAAACTGGCGATGCGGCTGTCGATCTCTATCGTGGTGACCTGGCGCGCCAGGTGCGCCAGCAGCGCGGCCTGGTAGCCCGACCCGGTGCCGATCTCGAGCACGCAATCATCGGCATGCAGCTGCAGCTCCTGGGCCAGGCGGGCTTCCAGCTTGGGCGTGAGCATCACTTCATTCGTATCGATGCCGTCGACGATGAGCGGGATCTCGACATCGGCGAACGCGATGCTGCGCATGGACGGTGGCACGAAGCGTTCGCGCGGCACGTCGAACAAGGCCTGGAGCACGACGGGATCGAGCACCTGCCAGGTGCGGATCTGCTGCTCGACCATGTTGAAGCGGGCTTGTTCCATTTCCGGAAGTGCGTTGACATTCATGATGGCAATGACCAGAGAGAAAGGGATGGGCGCTATTGTAGCCTTGTGCGTGCGCTTCAGGCAGGCCGGAACACGGAAAAAGCATGGAAGTGGTGTACCGGCCCATGCCCGGATCCGACCGACAGGGACTGCGCGCCGGCGATGGCGGCCACGAGGTAGTCGCGCGCCGCACGCACGGCATCGGGGACGGTGGCGTGCCGGGGCACCAGGGCGGCGATGGCCGCCGACAGCGTGCAGCCCGTGCCGTGGGTGTTGCGCGTGGCGATGCGCGGCCCGGTGAATTCAATCATGCGGTCGCCATCGTGAAGCAAGTCCACCAGTTCGGTGCCGGGCAGGTGCCCGCCCTTGAGCAGCACCCAGCGCTCGCCGTCGTCGGCCAGCAGGCGGCGCAGGCGTTCGGCCTGGCGGCGCATGTCGGCGGGCGTGTCGGGCGCGCGCGCGTCCAGCAGCACGCCGGCTTCCGGCAGGTTGGGCGTGATGAGCGTGGCCTGGGGCAGCAGGGCTTCGCGCAGCGCGCCCACGGCGGCGAATTCCAGCAGATGGTCGCCGCTTTTGGCGACCATGACCGGGTCGAGCACCAGGAAGGGCGGGCGCCAGCGCGCCATGGCCTCGGCCACGGCGTGGATGACGGGCACCTGGCCCAGCATGCCGATTTTCACTGCGTCCACGCGCACGTCTTCGAAGAGGGTGTCGATCTGTTGCGCGACGAAGGCCGCCGGCAAGGCCTGGATGGTGGTGACCGCGCGCGTGTTTTGCGCCGTGAGGGCCGCGACCACGGCCATGCCGTAGGCGCCCAGGGCGCTCATGGCCTTGACGTCGGCGAGGATGCCGGCGCCGCCGGAAGGGTCTACCCCGGCAATGCTCAAAGTGTTGGGGATGCGTTGCGTCATGGCGCCAGTATAGCGGGCAATGGCCGGGATTCCGGCGGCCGGCTCAGGCGCCCGCGCGCGCCAGCGCCGCCAGCGCCTGTGCGTGTAGCGCGGGATTGGCGCTGGCCACGACCTGGCCGCGGGACGCCAGCGTCAGACGCTGCCCCTGCCAATCGCTGATGCAGCCGCCCGCGCCTTCGATGACGGGAATGCTCGCCATGAAATCATAGGGTTGCAACTCCGATTCGATCACCAGGTCGATGTGGCCGCTGGCCAGCAGCCCGTAGCCGTAACAATCGCCGCCGAAGCGGCGCATGCGCACCTGCGTGCTCACGCGTTCGAAAACGCTATGTTCGGCAGCCGTGAACATATCGGGCGTGGTGCTCATGAGCACGGCATCTTCCAGCTGCGCACAATGGCTGCTGCGGCAGACTTCGCCGTTGAACAGCGTCGGCTCGCCGATGCGGCCCAGCCAGCGGTCTGACGTGGCGGGCACGTCGATCAGGCCGACGCAGGGCTGCCCACGCCAGAGCACGGACAGCAGCGTGCCCCAGAGCGGATAGCCGGAAATGAAGCTGCGCGTGCCGTCGATGGGATCGACGACCCAGACGTAATCGGCGTCCATGTGGCTGCGGCCGTGTTCTTCGCCCCAGATACCGTGGCTGGGGTGGTCGCGACCGATACAGCGGCGCAGCAGCGCCTCGACCTCGCGGTCGGCCAGGGTGACCGGGCTGTGATCCAGCTTGGTCAGCACTTCCAGCGGCGTGCGGAACCAGCGCAGCGACTGCGTGCGGGCTTCGTCGGCGTAGCGACCGGCGTGCGCGGCGAGTTGTTGGAGTTCGGCCCGGACCGGGGCCGGGATGGCGTCGGAAGCGAGAGGGCTGGCAGTCATGGCGTCTCGTGCAGGGGGATGACGGAAGATCCGGGGCGCCCAAATCCGCCCCGGAACGGACTCCATGATAGCCGGTTTGTGCAAACTTGCACAATATTACACAAAAGCACAGAGATGCATATACTGCCAGTGATAAAGTTTGACATCCTCCCCCGCTTAAAGGCAGAGAATTCCTACGGCGCTCAGGTGCGGCATTGAGCCACCCCTGAGTCGCTTCGGTGGGTTCCTGGGCTGAGCGCCTGACCGCGCTACTCATCTCTCCACAGGCGTTACTTTCGGCATGCCCTGCCGTAGACTGCTGTGTTTTTAAGCAGTGATCGTAGTGTACGATAATGCCGTTGTCCGCGCTATCCTTCCCCGCCCTGAACGGCGGGGCTTGTCGCGCGCCGGGTCAAGGATCGCAGCCGCATTCTGGATACCTGGCAAAAGGAAATCGCCAAATAAGCCGTTCGACGCTGGTCTGCACGAGGAGGTTTCATGTCTTTGCACATCCGTCAGCTTGAAAAGCGGTTCGGTGATTACGTTGCGCTGCAAAACATCGACTTGACGATTGGCCCCAACGAGTTCGTCTGTCTCCTCGGCCCCAGCAGCTGCGGCAAGACAATCTTGCTGCGCATCATCGCGGGGCTGCTTGCCGCCGATTCCGGCAGTCTCGAGCTGGATGGGCGCAATCTTGCGCCCATCCCCGCCAGCGAGCGCGGTTTCGGCATCGTGTTCCAGTCTTATTCGCTGTTTCCCTATATGACAGTGGCGGAAAACGTGGGTTACGGCCTGTGCATCCGCGGCCGGAGCAAGGCGGACAACGCGGCGCGCCAGGTACGCGACGTCGTGCTGCCCGTGCTGCGGCCGGCGCTGTGGGCCGTGGCCTTGTTTCTCTTCATGCGCTCCATGGTCACGCTGTCGGCCGTGATCTTCCTCGTCACGCCTTCGCTGAAGCTGGCCGCGGTGACCGTCATGCGGCTCGACGAAGCCGGCTTCACCTCGCAGGCGGCGGCGTTCTCGACCTGCATCATGGCGGTCGTCGGCCTGGCGTCGCTGCTGTTCAGCCGGCTCGCGCGCCAGGCCGGCACCTGAAGGGGCGTCGCATGCTGCCGTCCGAACGCCACGATCGTATCCGCAGTCTGGTCAGCGCTTTCCAGCACCTGAGCACGGCGCGCATCGCGAGCGAGCTGGGGGTTTCGCGCGAGACGGTGCGCCGGGACGTGCTGGCGCTGGAAGAAAAAGGCTATGTGCGCCGGGTATTCGGGGGCGTGGCGGCGCCGGATGACGAGGCCGAGGCCCCCATCGAGCGGCGCGCCCAGGTGCGGCTGCGCGAGAAGCGCCATATCGCGCGCGCCGCCGTCACCCTGCTCAAGCCCGGGCAGACCTTGTTCGTCGATGCCGGCAGCACCGTGGCGGCGCTGGCCGACGAGCTGTCGCGGCTGGCGGGCCTGACCATCATCACGAATTCGCTCGATGTGGCCTTGCGCTGCAGCGGCACGACCGCCCGGGCGCTGGGGGCGCACGACATCGTGCTGCTGGGCGGGCGCCCGCGCGCCGGTCTGCAGGCCACCTACGGCGACGTGACGGTAGGGCAGATTTATCGCTATCATGCGGATTACGCCTTCGTTTCCCCGGTCGGCCTGCACGCCGAACAGGGCGCCAGCAGCTACGACAGGGCCGAGGCGGAAGTGGCCAGGGCCATGTGCCATCAGGCGCGTCAGGTCGTGATCCTGGCCGATCATTCCAAGCTGGGACAGATCAGCCGTGTGCAGTTTTGCGCGCTTGATGCGCTGGATATCGTGGTGACCGACGCCATGGCGGATCAACAGTCCGGCGCCCAGGCGCTTGCGCAGCGGGTGCGCCGCTGGATCGTCGCCTGAGCGCGGGGCCGGCGCGATTGCAAGGAGGTCGAGATGAGCCGTCATTCAGGGGCGCTGCCCGCCATGCGCGAAGCCTTGCGCGTCGCGGTGGCCGGCGACGCGGATGACCATGCGCGCAACCTGAGTCGCTGGCACCAAGAGTACGACCAGTTCTCACCCGGCCGTTTTCGCGGCCGCATCACCGAGCTGTGGCTGCCCGACCTGCAGCTGTTTCTGGAATCCACCAGCCAGGCCTTGCACCAGACCTGTGTGGCCTGGCCCGACGCCCTGTGGTTCGGCCTGCCGGTCTCGCGCGGCGAAACCGCCCGCATTGGTGCCATGGCGCTGGCGCACGACGCCCTGGCGATCCGCCCCGGCGGCACCGCGTTCGAGCTCTGGACGCCGCGCGATTACGACATTCTGGGCATCGTGGTCCGCGAGGAAGTGCTGGTGCGCTATGCGCAGGAAGTGGAGCAGGTCGATGCCTACTCCCTGCTGCGCCAATATCCGGTGGCCGCCATCGACGCGCGCGTGCGCACGCAGGCCACGCAAGTCCTGCTGGGCCTGTTGCGCAGCGCCGATCTGCCGCGTCCCGGCACCGATGTTGGCCAGGCGCAGGCGGCCCTGCAGGATCAGGTGCTGGCCCAGCTGGTGGCCTTGCTGGCCACCGTCAGCGCCTCGCCCGATCGCGTCAGCCCAACCTTCCTGAATCGTCAGCGCATCGTGCGCCAGGTGCGCGAGTACCTGCTCGAACACCCCGATGAGAACCCCTCCATTCCCGAGCTGTGCCGGCGCTTTCACGTGAGCCGGCGTACCCTGCAGTATTGCTTCGAGGACGTGGTCGGCATGTCGCCCGTGCGCTACCTGCGCGCCCTGCGCCTCAACCAGGTGCGCCGGCGCCTGTTTTTCGACGCCCGCCACGGACGCGTGACCGAGGCCGCGCTGTCCTGGGGCTTTCGCCACCTGAGCCAGTTTTCCGTGGATTATCAGCGCCTGTTCGGCATCCTGCCTTCGGACAGCCTGCGCGTGGAAGCGGACGAGGGCGGCGGGCGTTTTGCCGAATTTTGATAATCCTTTGCTGGATTCCGATAGTCAGGCCCGACCCGCAGTGTCATCATGGGGCGGCACAGGGGTAACACGGCAGGATGGCACGAGAAGTGCAGGCAAGATGGAAAAAGAGCGCATCATTCAGGAGTTCGTACCGGGCAAGCAGGTCACGCTGGCCCACTTGATTGCGCACCCCACGGTCGAACTCAGCCAGAAGATCGGCGTGCCCGGGGCCGAGGCACTGGGCATACTTACGCTCACGCCGGGCGAGACGGCCATGATCGCCGGAGACGTCGCCACCAAGGCGGCCGACGTCCACATCGGCTTTCTGGATCGCTTCAGCGGGGCGCTGGTCATCTACGGCGCTGTGGGCGCGGTCGAGGAAGCGCTGCGTCAGACCCTGCAGACGCTGGACACGCGCCTGGGCTTCGCCATCTGCCTGCTGACGAGGACGTGAGCATGGCCACGCAGCCTTCCTTCGTGCTGGTCGGGCCCATCGGGGCGGGCAAGAGTACACTGTTCAACGCCTTGTTGGGGCGCGACGAGGACGTGCGCAAGACGCAGGCGGTCGAATATGCCGGCCGGGCGGTGGATACGCCGGGCGAGTTCTTCAGCCATCCGCGCATGTACCACGCCTTGCTGCAAACGCTGATCGACACGGATATCATCGTCTACGTACACGATGGGACGGATGGCGAGTGCCGGCTGCCGCCGGGGCTGCTGGACGTCTATCGCGGCAAGCGCCTGCTGGGCGTGATCACCAAGACGGACTTGCCGCAGTGCGATGTGACGGCCGCACAACGCCTGCTGCGCGATCACGGCATCGACGGCCCCATCCATACGGTGAGCGTGTCCTGCCCGCAATCGGTGGCGCGCCTGCGGTGCGAACTGGGCCTGTCAACAGGAGAGCCGGAATGAAAAGCCTGATTTCCGCAAGAGTGGTACAGGAAAGCCATCGGCGCGGCGAGCGCGTGCTGGCCGCCGCGCCGGCCAGCGTCATCGTCACGCCCGAAGCGCGCACCGTGGCGGCCGAGCTGGGCGTTCACCTGGACGAAAGCGTCGCGGGCGCCGGGACGGCGCCGTCGCCATCCGGGGCGTTGCGCCAGGCCGTGCGCCGCGCCGTGCTCGCGCGCCTGGGGGATGCCACCGTAGACCTCACCGCGCTCGATGCGCTCATCGATGAGGTCTTGGCGCGTCGGCCGCCGGGCACGGCCGCCACACCGCCTGCGCCTGTGGCACCGTCTTCAGCGCCGCTGGTTGCGCCGGCCGAGCAGACGCATTCGCACTATCGCTACCAGACCCTGGCGGGTATCAAGCGCATCGATGCCAGCAGCCTGCAATTCGGCCAGCTGGCCGGCAAGGCGGGCGAGGGCGTCGGCGTCATCGACGTCGTCACGGCGGCCGATGACAGCCCCATGACCGTGGGCTATATGACCTGGACGCAATGTTTCTTCCCCTGGGATCTGGCGCACGACGAAATCAACGTCGTGCTGGAAGGCGCGCTGCACTTGCGTGCCGAGGGCGAGGAAATCATCTGCCGCGCGGGCGATGCGGTCTTCATCCCGCGCGGTTCGCGCCTGGAGATCGGCACGCCCGGCCACACCCGTTTTCTTTATGTCACCCGGCCCAGCAATGGCACGGCCGGCGCTGGAAGTTGAATCATGGATTTGATCGCACACTGCAAGCAATGGTGTCAGGCCCACCCGCGTTCGGTGGCTTTTCCCGACGCCCTCGATGAGCGCGTGCTGCAGGCCGCGCACGAACTCGGCAGCGAAGGCCTGATGTCGCCCGTGTTGCTGGGCAATCCCATGCAGATCCGCGACAAGGCCCGCAGCTGCGGCGCGGTGCTCGAGGCCGTGCGCATCGTCGATCCGGCCAGCGCGCCCCAGCGCGACACTTATGCCGCGGCGCTGCACGCGCGCATGCACGGCAAGGCCGGCATCGCCAGCCCGGAAGATGCCAGCCGCCAGCTGCTCGATCCGCTGTGGTACGGCGCGGCCATGCTGGCGGCGGGCGAGGTGGATGCCGTGGTGGCCGGCAACCTGTCGTCGACCGCGAACGTGCTGCGCGCCGCCTTGCGCGTCCTGGGGCCCGCCCGCGGCGTGAGCACCGTATCCAGCGTGTTCTTCATGATCAGCCCCGACGGCGAGCGTGTGCTGGCCTTTGCCGATTGCGGCGTCGTACCCCAGCCCGATACCGCGCAGTTGGCCGACATCGCCATCAGCTCGGCCGACAGCTTTCACAATGTCACGGGCGAGACGCCGCGCATCGCCATGCTGTCGTTCTCGACCATGGGCAGCGTCAAGCATGACGCCGTGCGCCCGGCGCGCGACGCCGCGGCGCTGGTGCGCGAGCGACGCCCCGATCTGCTCATCGAGGGCGAGCTGCAGTTCGACGCCGCGTTCTGCCCCGATGTGGCGGCGCGCAAGGTGCCCGGCGGGCGTCTGGGCGGGCAGGCCAACGTGTTCATTTTTCCCGACCTGAACGCCGGGAACATCGCTTACAAGATTGCCCAGCGCATGGGCGGGTATTCCGCGCTGGGCCCCATGATACAGGGGCTGGGCGGCGCCCTGCACGACCTGTCGCGCGGCTGCAGCGCGCGCGACATCGTCGAGGTGTCGCTGCTGGCCATGAAAATGAGTTTTGGCAGTAAATGAAGGCGGCAGACCGCAAGTTTGCCGGTGTCCACTGACAGGGCGGATGGTCCGCCGCATGTACAACCCGAGGGTTGAAGGAGCACGACATGGAAGCATTGGGAATGATTGAAACCAAGGGCCTGGTGGCGCTGATCGAGGCGTCGGATGCCATGGTCAAGGCGGCGCGCGTGAAGCTGGTCGGCTACAAGCAGATCGGCGGCGGCTATGTCACCACCATGGTGCGCGGCGATGTCGCGGCCTGCAAGGCGGCCACGGACGCCGGCGCCGAAGCGGCCAAGCGTTTCGGCGAGCTGATTTCGGTTCATGTCATCCCGCGTCCGCATTCGGACCTGGAAAGCGTATTCCCGATCCGGATGACCGAAGGCGGTATCGACTGAACGCGGCGCGCCTGATCCGTGGCGGGTCAGGCTGCCCGTGGACAGGCCACGCCAGGGAGGCAGGATGAGACTCGCAATCGTCGTGGGGCAGGTCGTGGCGACCGTGCGCAGCAAGGGCTGGGAGCCATGCCCGCTGATGCTGATCGAATACGTCGACACCCAGGGTCAGCCCAGCGGCACGACCGCGGTGGCGGCCGATCCCATCGGGGCCGCCCCGGGCGAGTGGGTCCTGGTCGTCGGCGGCAGTTCCGCGCGCCTGGCGCTCAAGGAACCCGGGCCGGTCGACCTGGCCATCGTGGGCATCGTGGACGAGGTCACGCAGCAGGCGTCGACCCTGTTTCGCAAATAGGAGACATCGTGAATACTGACGCACACATCGATGCCGCGGAGGTGGAACGCATCGTGCGGGCCGTCCTGAGCGAGCGGGCGCGCCTGCGCACCGCGCCGCCGGCCCAGAATTCGGCGCCGGCCGTCGCGCGCCATCGTGCCGGCGCCGCACCGGATGCGGTGCGGGGGCCGGGGTTGTTCGATGCGCTCGATGATGCCGTGGCCGAAGCCGGCAAGGCGCGCCGCGCCATCCACAAGCTCTCCGAGCGCAAGAAATTCATCGAGGCGATGCGCAAGGTGGGTGAACGCCACGCCCAGGCGCTCGCCGAGGCCGCGGTGCAAGAGACGGGCATGGGCCGCGTGGGCGACAAGCTCATGAAGAACCTGTCCCAGGCGCGGCTCACGCCGGGGCCCGAATGCCTGGCGCCGCGCGCGCTCACCGGCGATCACGGCCTCACCCTGATCGAAAACGCCGCCTGGGGCGTGATCGCCTCGGTGACGCCATCGACCAACCCCGCCGCCACCATCATCAACAACGCCATCAGCATGGTGTCGGCCGGCAACGGCGTGGTGTTCGCGCCGCATCCGGCGGCGCGGCACGTCTCGCAGCGCACCATCACCTTGCTGAACCAGGCCATCGTCGACGCGGGTGGGCCGGCCAACCTGCTCACCGCCACGCACGAAGCCAGCATCGAAAACACGCAGAAGCTGTTCAGCCATCCGGGCGCCGACCTGCTCGTGGTCACGGGCGGTGGCGCCGTCATGAAGGAAGCGCGCAAGCATACCGACAAGCGGCTCATCGCCGCCGGTGCGGGCAACCCGCCCAGCGTGGTCGATGAGACCGCCGACGTGGCGCGCGCCGCCCGCGACATCGTTTTCGGGGCGTCCTTCGATAACAACATCATCTGCGTGGCCGAGAAGGTGGGCGTGGTCGTGGACCGGGTATGGGATCCGCTGCGCACCGAGATGAGCCGCCACAAGGCGGTGGAAATCACGGCGGACCAGGCGCGCCAGCTGGTCGACGTGTTGCTGACCGACGTCGACGCCAGCGGCCTGGGGCGCATTTCGCGCGACTGGGTCGGCAAGGATGCGGCGCGCATTGCCGCCGCCATCGGCCTGCAGGTTCCCGAAGATACCCGGCTGCTGTTCTGCGCCGCCGAGCGCAACCACCCGTTTGCCGTGACCGAGCTGATGATGCCCGTGCTGGCTGTCGTGCGTGCGGCCAACGCGGACGAGGCCATCGACATTGCGGTGGCCCTGGAAGGCGGCTTGCACCATACCGCAGCCATGCACTCGCGCAATCTGGACAAGCTGGATCGCATGGCCAACGAAATCAATACCAGCATTTTCGTCAAGAACGGCCCCTGCCTGGCCGGCCTGGGTTTTGGCGGCGAAGGCGCGACCTCCATGACGATTTCCACGCCCACCGGCGAAGGTGTGACGACGGCCGAAACCTTCGTGCGCCTGCGGCGCTGCGTGCTGGTGGATCATTTCCGCATCACATGAGCCGCCAGACCATCCATAGCGTGGGCATCGACGTGGGGACCACCACCTCGCAGGCGATCTTCTCGGAGCTGGAACTGGTGAACCGCGCGGCGGCCTCGGAAGTGCCGCGCTACGATTTTTCCGCGCGCCGCATCACGCACGTCAGCCCGGTGGTGTTCACGCCGCGCACGGCCGACGACGCGATCGACGGCCTGGAACTGCTGCATTTCATCGATGGGCAGTATGCCCAGGCCGGCCTGACGCCGGCATCCGTGCAAAGCGGCGCCATCATCATCACGGGCGAAGCCTCTAAGGCGCGCAACGCGCGCGAAACCGTGATGGAGCTGGCCGGCCAGCTGGGCGATTTCGTCGTCGCCACCGCCGGGCCGCACCTGGAGTCCATCATCGCCGGCCAGGGCTCGGGGGCGGCCGCCTATTCGCGCGCGCACGGGGCGCGCGTGCTCAACATCGACATCGGCGGCGGCACCGCCAATTACGCGGTGTTCGTGGCCGGGCAGCTGCGCGATACGGCCTGCCTGAACGTGGGGGGGCGCCTGATCGAGACGGATGGGCGGGGGCGCGTGCGGCGCGTTCACGCGCCGGCGCAGCGCGTCGCCGCCGCCCTGGGCATCCCCGTGCCCGATACCGGCGCCGCGGCGTCGACCTGGGCGCCGGTGGTCGAGGCCATGGCCGCCCTGATCGTACAGGTTTTGCAGGGGCAGACGTCGGCGCTGGCGCAGGCGCTGCTCATGACGGCGCCACTCAAGGAATGCGCGCCGTACGACGCCGTTTTCCTGTCCGGCGGGGTGGGTGAGTGCTACTACCGTGGTGTCGCCGGCCAGGCGCACCGCTTCGGCGACGTGGGCCCGGCGCTGGCGGCGGCGCTGCACGCCAACGCCGATCTGGCCCGCCTGCCTGTGCGCGAACCGGCCAATACCCTGCGCGCCACCGTCATCGGCGCCGGGCTGCATACGCTGACGCTGTCGGGCAGCACCATCTGGCTGTCGCTGGCTCGCCTGCCCCTGTGCAATGTGCCTGTGCTGCACGCGCTGGGCGCGCACGACACGCGTGATGCGCAGGCGCTGTCGCAGGCCTGGCAAAACCACGCCCGCCTGCAGGATTTGTCCATCACCGAAGACTGCCACGCACTGGCGATTCCGGCCAGCCTGCCGGTGCGCTACCAGGCTGTGCAGCTGTGCGCGCAGGCCATCCGGGATTTCGCCCGGCACAGCCAGGGCAACCCTTGGCCGGTCGTGGTTCTGGCGGCGCAGGATTTCGGCAAGGCGCTGGGCATGGAGCTGCAGCCCTTTCCCGAGGCGCGCGAACTGGCCGTGATCGACGAGGTCGAGGTGCGCGAATGGGATTACATCGATATCGGCAAGGGCATGTTCGATGATGCCGTCGTGCCACTGACCGTCAAGTCGCTGGCGTTTCCATCACAGGAAGGGAGCATGGGATGAAGCTGTCGACCCACTTGTTCAGGGAGTTTTACCGCTTTGTCGACGTGAAAGAAGTGCTGGCCAAGGCCAGCGAGGCGCGCTCGGGCGATATCCTCGCCGGCGTGGCGGCCCTGTCGGCACAAGAGCGCGTGGCGGCCAAGCAGGTGCTCAGCGAGCTCACCATGGCCGACCTGCGTAATCATCCCGTCGTGCCCTATGAGGAAGATGCGGTCACCCGCGTGATCCAGGACGCGGTCAACGAGACCGCCTACGCGCGCATCCGCCACTGGACGGTGAGCGAGATGCGCGAATGGCTGCTGGGCGATGCGTCCACGCTGGACGACATCGAATTCGTGCGCAAGGGCATGACTTCCGAAATGGTGGCGGCGGTGGCCAAGCTGTGCTCCAACGCTGACCTCATCTACGGCGGCAAGAAGTTCCAGGTCGTGAAGCGGGCCAACACCACGCTGGGCCTGGCGGGTACCTTTGCCAGCCGCCTGCAGCCCAACGACACGCGCGACGACGTCAAGAGCATCACCGCGCAGATCTACGAGGGCCTGTCCTACGGCTCAGGCGACGCCGTCATCGGCATCAACCCCGTGTCCGACAACGTCGAGATGGTCAAGCGCCTGCTGGACGCGGCCTACGACGTCATCGACCGGCACGCCATCCCCACGCAGGGCTGCGTGCTGGCGCACATGAGCACTCAGATGCAGGCCATTCGCGAAGGCGCGCCGGCCGGCCTCATCTTCCAGAGCCTGTGCGGCAGTGAAAAAGGGCTCAAGGAATTCGGCATCAGCGTCGAGATGGTGGACGAGGCCTACGCCATCGCGCGCGAATACAACCGCGTTGCCGGGCCGCAGGTCATGTATTTCGAGACGGGTCAGGGCTCGGCCCTGTCGGCCAATGCCCACCACGGGGCCGACCAGATGACCATGGAAGCGCGCAACTACGGCCTGGCCGCACGCTGGGATCCCTTCATGGTGAATACGGTGGTGGGCTTCATCGGTCCCGAATACCTGTACAACGACACGCAAATCATTCGCGCGGGCCTGGAAGATCACTTCATGGGCAAGCTCTCCGGCATCTCCATGGGCTGTGACTGCTGCTACACCAACCATGCCGAGGCCAACCAGAACTCCAACGAGAACCTGGCCGTGCTGCTGGCCAGCGCGGGCTGCAACTTCGTCATCAACATGGCTATGGGTGACGACATCATGCTCAATTACCAGACCCTGTCCTTTCATGACATCGCCACCATCCGCCAGCTCATGGGGCTGCGCCCCGCGCCCGAGTTCGAGCGCTGGCTGGAAGCGCGCGGCATCATGGCCGACGGGCGCTTGACGGCGGCCGCCGGGGACTTGTCGATGCTGTTTCCGGAGGAAAATCATGTCTGATGCCCATGACGACGCGGTCGATGTCGACGCCATCGTGGCCGCGGTGCTGACGGCCCTGCACGGCGAGGATGGCGCGGCGGGCGCGCTTTCGACGGCGCCGGCAGCGCCGGCCGGCGTGCCGGATGACGGCGTCAGCCTGCCCGACCTGGGCGATGACGCGGTCGGCCGCGTGATCGGGGTGCCGAACCCGCACAATGCGGCCGTGCTGCAGGATTTCGTGGCAGGCAGCGGCTCGCGCGTGGCGGCCGGGCGCGCCGGCGTGCGCCCGCGCACCATTGCCTTGCTGCGCTTCCTGGCGGATCACTCGCGCTCCAAGGACACCGTGCTCAAGGAAGTGCCGCAGGAGTGGGTGGAGCGCTCCGGCCTGCTCGAGCTGCGCACCGAAATCGTCGACAAAGACCAGTTCCTCACCCGGCCCGACCTGGGGCGTCGCCTGGCGCAGGCCAGCGTGGAAAAGGCCTTGCGCGAGTGTACGCCCAAGCCGGATGTGCAGCTCATCGTCTCCGACGGCCTGTCCACCGATGCCGTGGTGGTCAATTTCGACGAGATCATTCCGCCGCTGCTCAAGGGCCTGGAGCACACCGGCCTGAGCCTGGGCACGCCGGTCTTCGTGCGCCACGGCCGCGTCAAGGTGGAAGACCACCTGGGCGAGCTGCTGGGCGCGCGCGTGGTCATCCTGCTCATCGGCGAGCGGCCCGGCCTGGGCCAGTCCGAAAGCCTGAGCTGCTACATGGTGGCCAGCCCCACGGTGGCCCATACCGTGGAATCCGACCGCATCTGCGTGTCCAACATTCATGCCGGCGGCACGCCCCCCGTAGAGGCGGCCGCGGTCATCGTCGACCTGGCGCGCAAGATGCACGCCCAAGGCGGCGCCCAGAAAGCGAGGTCATCATGACGGCCCTGGATCCCATCGCGCCGCAGCTGCGCGCCGTGCAGCTCATACCCGCGTTGCACGAGCACCTGCGTACGCAACTCGATTTGCCCGACCATGTCCACAGCCTGGGCCTGCTCAGCTGCGATGCCGACGATGTCGCCTACATCGCGGCGGACGAGGCCACCAAGCACGCGCAGGTGGAGGTCTTCATCGGCAATTCGCTGTATGCGGGGGCCGATCATGCACCGTCGCCCACGGCGGGCGAAGTCATCATCGGTCTGGGCGGGCCCACGCCGTCGGAAGTGCGCGCCGGGCTGGATCAGATGATCCGCATGATCGAGGGCGCGCAGGTGGCGTTTCGCCGCGCCGACGACGCGGGCACAGTCGCTTTTCTGGCCCATGTCGTGTCCCGCAGCGGTTCCTACCTGTCGCGCCTGGCGGGCGTGCCCCAGGGCACGCCGCTGGCCTATCTGATCGCACCGCCGGTGGAAGCGCTCATGGGCCTGGATGCGGCGCTCAAGGTGGCCGACGTCAGCCTGGCGCTGTATGTGCCGCCGCCGTCGGAAACCAACTACGCGGGCGGGCTGCTGGCCGGGGATGAAGCCTCGTGCCGGGCCGCTTGCGATGCTTTTGCGCAGGCCGTGGCCGGGGTCGCGCGCCAGCCGGTGGCGCCATGAACATCGAATCGCTGGGTTTCGTCGAAATCTGCGGCGCCGTGGCGAGCATCGTGGTGGCCGATGCCATGGTCAAGGCGAGCCAGGTGCGCATTCTGTCGGAATCGCGCCTGGATCCGGGTTTGCTGACGATCGTGGTGGAGGGCGACCTGGGCGCCTGCGTGGCCGCAGTCGAGGCCGGTGCGCGCGCGGCGCGCGCGCAGGGCTGCCTGGTGGCGACGCTGGTCAAGGGCAAGCCCGATCCGGCGATCGAAGCCCTGTTCCAGCCGGCGCCCCGTACGCCGGCGCCCGCCGCAGTACCGCCCGCGGCGCCCGGCGCGGATGCAGCGGCCTCGCCGCGCCTGCGGCGGGCGGCCGCGCCCCCCGCCCCCACGGTGCCCGACGCCATGCCCGGCGACGCCGTGGTCGCCTTCGTGGCGGCGGCACCGCAAGGCCGCACCCTCGCCGCGCTCGCGGCCGAGTTTAAGGTAGGGCTGCGCACCGCCCGCGGCTGGGTACGCGTGCTGGTCGCGCAAGGGCGGCTGGAACGCTTCAACCGGGGGGTGCGTCGGCCGTCCGGACCCGATCCAGAATCTGGCACAGGCGCGCCGTAGCGGCGATCAGCCGGGGCCCGGGCCGCAGCAGGCTGTCCGGGTCCATGCCGTAGACGTGGTTCCGGCGGGCCGCGTCCAGACCCAGTGTGCGCCAGTAGTCGCGGCGCTCGTTCACGCGCTGCGCCGCCTTGCGCGTGACGATCAGCGCCTGCGGCTGGCGCATCAGCACATCCTCGCTGCCCACGGTCGGCGCCACCTGGCGCGCATCGGCGAAGACGTTGCGTCCAGCGCAGGTCTCCAGCGCGTCCTGCGTGAGCGGATCCTTGCCCAGCGTGTAGAGCGGCGTGTTGCCGACTTCGATGAAAACGGCCACGGGCGCAGCGTGGGCATGCTGCGCACGCAGCGCGCGGATTTGCGCGCGTAGCGCCTGCGCGGCGGGGCCGGCGCGGGCCGCCGTGCCCAGGCGCTCGCCCAGATCTTCCACGGCGTCAGGAATGTCCGCGAGCGTCTGTGGCGCGATGCGTGCCATCGGGATGCCCAGCGGCGTGAGCACGGCCGCCAGGCGCTGGTTTGCCAGCGTGTCTTGCCAGGCCAGCACCAGCGTCGGGCGCAGCGCCAGCAATTGCTCGATGTTGATGCTCAGGCCGTCGCCCACGCGCGGCAGTGCGCGCGCGGCCGGTGGATGGTTGCTGCTGCTGACGGTGGCCACGAGCTGATCGCCCGCACCAGCGACGAACAGCAGCTCCGTAAGGTGCGGCGCGAGCGTGATCACGCGCTGCGGCGCAGGCGCATCGGCCTGCGCTGTCAGCCCGCTACCGGCCAGCAGCAGGGCCGCGGCGAGCCGCAGGGCCGCCCGACGCAGGCGCGCATGCCGCCGCATGGCCTACATGCGCCAGGACAGGTTCAGGAAGACGTTGGCGCCGGGATTGTTATAGCCCCAGGTGGTCACGTAATCCCTGTTGAACACGTTGTTCCAGCGCAGCTGCACGCCCACCGTCTTGCTGATCTGCCAGGCGGCGCTCAGATTCACCAGGTGGTAGGCACCCAGCGTCTCGCGCACGGTCGCGAAAGTGACGTCGTCGTAACGGTTGTCGAAGCGCTTGCCCACGTACTGGTATTCCGCGCCCAGATCCCAGTCGCGGATGCGGTGATTCACGTTCAAACGCCAGATCTGCCGGGCGCGGCGCACCAGGCGCTCCCCCGTATCCTGGTCGCGCGGATCCATGAAGTCGGCGCTGGCCGATACGCGCGTGTGACCCCAGTCCTGCGCCGCCGTGAGCGTCAGGCCGCGGATGCGCGCGCGGCCGACGTTGATGGGGCCGCTGCTGTCGTTCAGGATCAGGTCGCGCACCGTGTTCTGGTAGACCGTGGCCTGCAGCTCGAAGGCGTCGCGCGCGTAGCGCAGGCGCGCTTCGACGTTGCGCGATTTTTCCGGGCGTAGGTCGGGATTGCTGAAGCCGGGCCAGTACAGCATGTCGAAGCCCGGCACGCGAAAGCCGGTGCTGCCCGAGGCGCCCACCGTCCAGTGCGGACTCAGGTCGTAGTCCAGGCCCAGGCTGCCGGTGGTCTTGCCGCCGTAGCTCGAGATGCGGTCGTGGCGCAGGCTGGCCTGCGCACGCAGGCCGTCGAAGTCGCCGCGCCAGATCAGGCCGGCGGCGTTGGTGTTGCGCCGTGTCTGATCCAGTATGGCCGAGTGGTCCAGGCGCTCTTCCTTGCGTTCCAGCACCGTGCTGAGCGTGTGGTGGCGGCCCAGGGTGAAATTGTTCTGCCAGTTCCAGGAGCGCTGCAGGTCGCGGTAGGTGACCGGCCAGCTATCGCGCGAATCGGTCAGGTTGCGCGTGAAGCCAAAGCGCAGCACGCTTTCCCACGCGGCGTTGATGCGGTTGCGGCTGGTGACGGCATAGGCCTGCTGGCGGCTCGCCACGTGCGCGTCGGGCGCCCAGGGGCCATCGTCATACTGGCCGTTGATATAGGCGTTGAGCAGGCTGAATTCCAGGCGCTGGCCTGCGGCCCAGGTATAGCCCAGCCGGCCCGCCACCCCGTGGCGATCGTAGCCGTCGCGATCGGGGTTGTAAGTGTAGTCGCCGGATTCCGGCCGCGTCGCATTGAAGCCGTCGCTGTGCTCCATGAAGCTGGAGAAGGCATAGTCCCACTTTCCGGCCGCGCCCGAGACGCCGGCACTGCTTCGGAAGGTGTCGTTGCTGCCCACGCCGATGTTGCCCCAGGCGGAAACGGGCCGGTCGGCAGCGGGCTCGCGCGTGATGATGTTGATCACGCCGCCCATGGCGTTGGAGCCATACAGGCTGCTGGCCGCGCCGCGCACGATTTCGACCCGGTCGATGAGGGCCGGGTCGAGCAGGTTCCAGCTCACGCCGCCGTCCATGGTGCTGTTCACGGGCAGGCCATCGATCATGACCAGGGTCTGCGCCGGGCTGGCGCCGCGCACGAACACGCCGGTGATGGTCTGCGGGCCGCCGTTGCCATAGATCTGGATGCCGGGCTGAGTGTTCAGCAGTTCGGCCAGGCTGGTCTGGCCGGCGCGGTCCAGCGTGGTGCGATCGAGGACGCTGACATCCCCGACCACGTCGCTTTCCAGCTGCAGCCCGCGCGCGGGCGTCACGACGATGGGATCCAGCGGCGCGCTGGCGGAATGGGCGGAAGAGGAAACGGTCTGGGCTGCGGCGGCCAGCGGCAACGCGCAGCAGGCAAGGGCGAGGCCTTGCCGGATTGGGAGGGAGGACATGGTGATGTGACCCCAAAAGTGCGCGTCCCCGCACACGGATTGATCCAAGGCCGCAGCCCGATGCCAGGAAATGGCCGGCTGAGCGCCCGCTGGGTGAACAGGGCTGGGGTCGGGCTTCAGGCCGTGGGCCTGATTACCGTTGCGGGGGCAGCGCGATTTGCCTGCGGGGCAAGGGAGTGTCTGTGAAGACCTTCCTTGGACTGCGGGCTTCGCTTCCCGGGTGGCGTGCGACCGAAAATCCGGTCGTCGGCCTCCACCCTGTTGCGCCGAAAATTCTAGCACAGGTGCAAACGGTACAATGATGCTTGATGCCTGAAAGGGCAGGATTCGTCGGCCGCATTCCGCCCGCCGACGCCTTGTCATGCGCGCCAAGGATGTTGTCGTGTCTTATCCCCAATGCCCCTATCCCATTGAATCCTATACTCGCGGCGCCGGTTTCGTGCGACTGCTGGGCGAGCGCATCGTGGTGCTGGATGGCGCCATGGGCACCATGATCCAGCAGTACAAACTGTCGGAAGCCGAGTTCCGTGGTGCGCGCTTCGCCGATCACGATCGCGACGTGCGCGGCAACAACGAGCTGCTGTGCCTGGTGCGCCCCGACATCATCGAAACGATTCATCGCGCCTACCTCGACGCCGGCGCGGACGTGATCAGCACCAACACCTTTGGGGCCACAGCCATCGCGCAGTCGGACTACGGCCTGGCCGGTCTGGCCTACGAGCAGAATCTGGAAGCGGCGCGCATCGCGCGGCGCGCCTGTGATGCCCTCGCCACGCACGCGCAGCCGCGCTATGTGGCCGGGGTGCTGGGGCCCCAGCCGCGCACCGCCTCCATCTCGCCCGACGTGAACGATCCCGCGGCGCGCAACGTCACGTTCGAGGAGCTCGAACAGGCGTATACCGAACAGCTCACCGGGCTGCTGGATGGCGGCGTCGACCTCATCCTCATCGAAACCATTTTCGACACCCTGAACGCCAAGGCGGCCATCTTCGCCGTGGAAACCTTGTTCGAGCAGCGCGGCGAGCGTCTGCCCGTCATGATTTCGGGCACGGTCACCGACGCCTCGGGGCGCATCCTCTCCGGGCAGACGGTAGAGGCCTTCTGGAATTCCGTGCGCCACGCGCGGCCCGTCACCATCGGCCTGAACTGCGCGCTGGGCGCGGCCCTGATGCGGCCCTACGTCGCCGAACTGGCGCGCATTTGCGACAGCTACCTGTGCGTCTATCCCAACGCCGGCCTGCCCAACCCCATGGCCGAGACCGGCTTCGACGAAACGCCGGCCGATACGTCCGGCATGCTCGAAGGCTTCGCGCGCGACGGCCTGGTCAACATGGTGGGCGGCTGTTGCGGCACCACGCCCGAGCACGTGCGCCAGATCGCCGCGCGCGTGGCCGGACTGCCCGCGCGCGTCGTGCCGCGCATTCCCGTCATGACGCGGCTCTCCGGCCTGGAACCGCTGAACATCGGCCCCGAGACCCTGTTCGTGAACGTGGGCGAGCGCACCAACGTCACCGGCAGCAAGCGCTTTCTGCGCCTGATCCGCGAAGAAAATTACGAAGAAGCCCTGAGCGTGGCGCGCCAACAGGTGGAAGCCGGAGCGCAGATCATCGACATCAACATGGACGAAGGCATGCTGGATTCGGCGCGCTGCATGCACCGTTTCCTGAACCTGCTCGCGGGCGAACCCGACATCGCGCGCGTGCCCATCATGATCGACAGCTCGCGCTGGAGCGTGCTCGAAACCGGCCTGCGCTGCATCCAGGGCAAGGCGGTGGTCAACTCCATTTCCATGAAGGAGGGCGAAGCCGCCTTCATCGAGCAGGCGCGCTTGTGCCGCAAATACGGCGCGGCCGTGGTCGTCATGGCGTTCGATGAAACCGGCCAGGCCGACAACCTCGAGAAGCGGCGCATCATCTGCGAGCGCGCCTACCGCGTGCTGGTCGACAAGGTCGGCTTCGCGCCCGAAGACATCATCTTCGATCCCAACGTGTTCGCCATTGCCACCGGCATCGACGAGCATCTGAACTACGGGGTCGACTTCATCGAGGCCACGCGCTGGATCCGCGACAACCTGCCCCATGCGCGCGTCTCGGGCGGCATCTCCAACGTCAGCTTTTCGTTTCGCGGCAACGAGGCCATGCGCGAGGCCATCCACGCCGTTTTCCTGTATCACGCCATCCAGGCCGGCCTGGACATGGGCATCGTCAATGCCGGCCAGCTGGGGGTCTACAGCGCGCTCGAGCCCGGCCTGCGCGATGCGGTCGAGGACGTGGTGCTGAACCGCCAGCCGCCGGTGGCGCAGCCCGAGCCGGACGACGGCGTGAGCCCCACCGAGCGCCTGGTGAGCCTGGCCGAGCAGGTGCGGGGCGTCGCCGCGCGCCCGGAAGCCGATCTGAGCTGGCGCGAGGGCACGGTAGAGGAACGCCTTTCGCACGCGCTGGTGCACGGCATCACCACCTTCATCGTCGAGGACACGGAAGAGGTGCGCCAGAAGATCGCGGCGGCGGGCGGGCGGCCCATCAACGTCATCGAAGGCCCGCTCATGGATGGCATGAACATCGTGGGCGACCTGTTCGGGGCGGGCAAGATGTTTCTGCCGCAGGTGGTCAAGTCGGCGCGCGTCATGAAACTGGCGGTCGCCCACCTCGTCCCGTTCATCGAAGAGGAAAAACGCCAGATCGCGGCGGCCGGGGGCGACGTGCGCTCCAAGGGCAAGGTGGTCATCGCCACGGTCAAGGGCGACGTGCACGACATCGGCAAGAACATCGTCACCGTCGTGCTGCAATGCAACAACTTCGAAGTGATCAACATGGGCGTGATGGTGCCGGGGCAGCGCATCTTGGACAAGGTCAAGGAAGAGAACGCCGACATGGTGGGCCTGTCGGGCCTGATCACGCCCAGCCTGGAAGAAATGGCGGCCGTGGCGGCCGAGATGCAGCGCGACGACTACTTTCGCGAACGCCGCCTGCCGCTGCTGGTGGGCGGCGCCACGACCAGCCGCGTGCATACGGCGGTCAAGATTGCGCCCAATTACGACGGCCCGGTCATCTACGTGCCGGACGCCAGTCGTTCGGTGGGCGTGGCCACCAATCTGATGTCCGACGGCGCCGAGCGGTGGCTGGCCGAGCTGGCCGATGAATACGCGCTGGTGCGCACCCGCCACGCGCGGCGCCGGCATACGCCGCTGGTCAGCCTGGAAGCGGCCCGCGCCGGCCGTCCGGCCATCGACTGGTCGCGCTACGTGCCGCCCCGTCCCCGCTTCCTGGGGCGGCGCACGTTCAAGAATTACGACCTGGAAGAGATCGTGCGCTTCATCGACTGGACGCCGTTCTTCCAGACCTGGAGCCTGTTCGGCCAGTATCCCGCCATTCTCGACGACGCCAAGGTGGGCGATGCGGCGCGCAAGCTGTTCGCCGAAGGGCAGGCCATGCTGCGCAAGGTGATTGCGGGGCGCTGGCTGCAGGCCAACGCCGTGGTGGCTTTCTATCCGGCCAACAGCGTGAACGAGGAAGACATCGAAGTCTATACCGACGAATCGCGCTCCGAGGTGTTGTTCACCTGGCGCAACCTGCGCCAGCAGCAGGAAAAGCGCGAGGGCGTAGACTACAAATGCCTGGCCGACTACATCGCGCCGCGCGACTCGGGCGTGGCCGATTACATCGGCTTGTTCGCCGTCACCGGCGGCCTGGGCATGGATGCGCGCGACAAGGCCTTCCTGGATGCCAGCGACGATTACTCCAGCATCATGCTCAAGGCCATCGGGGATCGCTTGGCCGAGGGCTTTGCCGAGTGCATGCACGCGCGGGTGCGGCGCGACCTGTGGGGCTATGTGCCCGACGAGGATCTGGACAACGAGGCCCTGATCGCCGAGCAATACCAGGGCATACGTCCGGCGCCCGGCTACCCGGCCTGTCCCGAGCACATCGTCAAGAGCGAGATGTTCCGCGTGCTGCAGGCCGAGGAGATCGGCATGGTGCTCACGGAAGGCTATGCCATGATGCCGGCGTCCAGCGTATCGGGCTTTTATTTCAGTCACCCCAAATCGCAATACTTCGGCGTGGGCAACATCGGTGCGGACCAGCTCGACGACTACCTGCGCCGCAGCGGGCGCGACGAAGAAGACGTGCGCCGCAGCCTGGCCAGCGTATTGCGCGACGGGCAGGCCTGATCGCCCTGACAGGCCGGCGGGATTGCCGGTATCATACGGGTTTCGGGTCTGCCCTGTCATCACTTCGTATTTCCACCATGGCCAAGCACTACGAATCCGCGATCACGCAATTTCTGAGCGAGTACAAGTCCCGTCATCCCGACACCGAGACGCGTCAGCGCGAAGGCCGCGGCCGCCTGTGGGACAAGCCCATCGATCCTGAGCTGCAGGAGGGCTATCGCGCCGCGCGCGTGCCCCAGGATCCCTATGTCTACTACCAGCTCCACTGATGCGGTAACGGCCCGCCTGTACGGCGAGCCCCTGCAGGATCTGCCCCGGGATCTGTACATTCCCCCCGATGCCTTGCGCATCTTTCTCGAAAGCTTCGAAGGCCCGCTGGATCTGCTGCTCTACCTGATCCGGCGCCAGAATTTCAACGTGCTCGACATTCCCATGGCGGCGCTGACGGCGCAGTACCTGGCTTATGTACACGAGATCCGCCGCCACGATCTGGCGCTGGCCAGCGACTATCTGCTGATGGCGGCGGTGCTCATCGCCATCAAGTCGCGCATGCTGCTGCCCGCACCTGCGGCGACGCAGGATGAGGAGGGCGAGGACCCGCGCGCCCAGCTGGTGCGCCGCCTGCTCGCCTATGAAACCCTGCGTGAGGCGGCCCAGCGCCTGGATGCGCTGCCGCGCGCCGGACGCGACTTTCTCTGGGCCAGCGCCTTGACGACGCAGACCGACATCGCCCCGGTGCTGCCCGGCGTTTCGGCACAGGACTTGCGGCAGGCCTGGCTGGGTTTGCTGGCGCGGGCCCGCCTGACGGCGCATCACGCCGTCGTGCATGAGGCCTTGTCGGTGCGCGAGCACATGAGCCGCATCCTGCGCCGCCTGTCGACGACGCATTTCATCGAATTCAGCGCATTGTTCGCCGACGAACTGGCGCAGGACAATGCCCGGGCGCGCATCGTCGTGCATTTCCTGGCCCTGCTCGAGCTGATGCGCGAGGCCGCGCTGGAAGTGGTCCAGACGCAGGCCCATGCCCCTATTTACATCCGTCTGGCGCGCACGCGGGCGGTAGCCTGACCTTTCCCGGAGAATGGCTTGAAAGTCGTCCATACCATCGAGGCCTTGCGCGACCAGTTGCGTGGGCAGCTGCGGGTGGCCTTCGTCCCCACCATGGGTAATCTGCACCCGGCGCACTTGTCGCTCATGAAGATGGCGCGCCAGCATGGCGACCCGGTCGTGGCGAGCATTTTCGTGAACCGGCTGCAGTTCGGTCCCGGCGAGGATTTCGACCAGTATCCGCGCACGCTGGAAGAGGATATTGCCAAGCTGGAGCGCGAGCGCGACGTCTACGTGCTTTTCGCGCCGCACGAGCGCGAGATGTATCCCGAGCCGCAAAGCTTCCAGATCCAGCCGCCGGCGGATCTGGGCGGCATCCTCGAGGGCGAGTACCGCCCCGGGTTCTTCACCGGTGTGAGCACGGTCGTGCTCAAGCTGTTTTCTTGTGTGCAGCCGCGCGTCGCGGTTTTCGGGAAGAAGGATTATCAGCAGCTCATGGTGGTGCGTAATATGTGTCGCCAGTTTCAGCTGCCGGTGGAGATCCTTGCTCACGAGACGGTGCGCGACAGCGACGGCCTGGCGCTGTCGTCGCGCAACCGCTACCTGAGCCCGCAGGAACGCCGCGAGGCGGCCTTTCTCTACGCGACGCTGACGGGCGCGCGCGACCGGCTGATGCAGGGCGAGGATTCGGTTGCGACGCTGGACGACTGGGGCCGTCGCCAGCTGCAGACGCGCGGCTGGGCGGTGGATTATTTTGCCCTGCGTCGCCAGCGTGACCTGCGGGTTCCACAGGGGGACGAGATTGCGGCGGGCGAGCCGCTGGTCGTGCTTGCCGCCGCTACTTTGGGGGCGACACGCTTGATCGACAACCTGGAATTTCAGAAATTCCGTACATAAACCCAGTACTTTTTACAGGTGACGGGAGGCCGCGTCGATGGGAGAATGACCGCAGTTTTCACCAACCACTGCGGGAGTTTCCCATGATGAAAGTTCAGCACCCGGCACGCGCCTGTTTTTCTGTCCTCACGCCGCGCGAACACGATGTGATGATGTGCATCGCGCGCGGCATGCCCAACAAGATCATCGGCAATACTCTGGGCATCTCACAACGCACGGTCGAGGCGCACCGGGCGAATATTTTCCGCAAGCTCAAGATCCGTAATGCGGTCGAGCTGGCCAACTACGTCTGGATGCAATGCCATCCCGCTGTGGCCAGCGCGATGACCTTGCACTGACCCGCCGTGCCGTCAGTCGCAAACCAGCGCCGGCAGGCCGGCCAGCTCGTCGATGGGATCGAGATCGGGCTGGCGCGTCAGGTGGTAGTCCAGCGCGGGGCGCACATCATTGTACTGCGTGACGCGCAACAGATTGTCGTTCACGAAGACGAAGCCGGCCCGCGTTTGCCCGCTTTCATTGCGCAGCACGATGCGCAGCGGGTCGCGGCCCGAAACATCCCAGCAGCCCCGCTGCACGATGGGTTCACGCGGCGCCGGCGTGCCCAGCAACGTGGTACGCGCGCGCCATTCGCCGCCGGGGGCCAGCGTCAGCATGATGCGCGATGCCGGGCAGTCGGCATCACCCGTCACGCAGGGCACGGTGCCCAGAAAGCTGCGGGGCTGGCGCAATTCGCGCACATCGCGCCGGGCGCTGGCAGGGGTTTCGGCCTCGGCTTGCGCTCGGGCGGCCTCGTCGCGGTCTTTTTCGCTGCGGGTGTCGCCGAAGCCCACCTGCAGCTGCGCGGGGGCGCGCGCGCCGCGCGGCCCTTGCGCCTGTTTGCGGGCATCGGTCAGCGTGCTTTCCCGTGGGGCGTCGTAGTAGCCCTCTTCGTGGCTGCCGGCGCAGCCGGCCAGCAGGATTGCCGCAAGCATCAGGCCGGCGCCGCCGGCAAAACGGTGACAGGCTGAGGAGATGGAGTGCAACATGATGGCTTCCTGTGGTGGGTGGTCGCGGCCGTGCAGCTGTTGCTGGGCGCCATCGCAGGCCGGCATTGCCTGCGGATTGCGCGGTATTACCGGCGCCTGCTGCTGGCCGGCGCCCCGCCTGACGCCACGAGCTTGTGGCGCGCGATCAGTGCAAGCGCAGGGTGCCGCCGCGTTTGCTGCATTATAAGGGCAAGGGCGCCCGCGCTACCGTGGCGCTGGCGCGCCGGCCGGTTGGTGCCGCTGCTGCTGGCCCTGACGCTGGCCACCCTGGCGTGGCGCCACGGGCCCACCCCTGCGACGGTCAGCCTTTCGCTGGTGGCGGGCACGCTGGTGCTGCTGGCCTGCATCGATGCGCGCACCGGCCTGTTGCCCGACGCCCTGACCTTGCCGCTCATGTGGGCGGGCGTGCTCGCGGCCTGGCTGGGCCAGGGGCCGACGCTGCGCGACAGCGTGGCCGGTCTGATGCTGGCCTATGCCGTGCCGGCGAGTCTGCGCCTGCTCTGGCGCTGGCGCCGCGGGGTCGAGGCGCTCGGGCTGGGCGACGTCAAGCTGCTGGCCGCCCTGGGGGCCTGGCTGGGGCCGGCGCGCGTTTTCGACGTGCTTCTGCTCGCCTGCGTGCTGGGCACGGTCTATGCGCTCGCCCGCCGCCATCGCCTGGACCCGCCAGGCACGGTTGCTTTCGGGCCTTTTCTGGTGCTGGCCAGTCTGCCGGCCCTGGTTTTTCCCTCATTTCCCTTGCCTTGGTCATCGGTTACAGTGGGGCTTTTCTAGTGTGGCAGGCAGCATGCTCAAGGTTGGGCTCACCGGCGGCATCGGCTCCGGCAAAAGCCAGGTGGCGGATTTTCTCGCACAGCAGGGCGCCAGTGTCATCGATACCGATGTCATCGCCCATGCGCTCACGGCACCGGGTGGCGCGGCCATGGCGGCCATCACGCAGGCGTTCGGGCCCGCGTTCGTCACGGCCGACGGGGCGCTGGACCGTGCGCGTATGCGCGAACGGGTCTTTTCCCGGTCCGCAGCCCGCACGCAGCTCGAAGCCCTGCTGCATCCGCTCATCGCCGCGCAGGTCCGGCAAGAAGCGGCCCAGGCCGACGGCGCCTACCTGGTCTTCGTGGTGCCGCTGCTGGTGGAATCCGGCCGCTGGCTGGATCAGGTCGATCGCGTTTGCGTGGTCGACTGCGACCCCGCCACGCAAGTCGCCCGCGTGCAACGGCGCAGCGGGCTGACGGCCGACACGATAGGGCGTATCATGTCAGCTCAGGCGACTCGGGCGCAGCGGCTGGCCGTCGCGCACGACGTCATCGTGAATGATGCGCATACGACAATCAGCATGCTGCAGCAGCAGGTGCACCAGTTGCATCGGATGTGGTGCACACTGGCCGCAACGACGGGCTGCCGCCAGCCATTGAAAGGTTCCCCTCCGCGTGATTCTGTATGAATACCCCTGTAACGAACGCGTCCGGACATTGCTGCGAATCGAATATCTGTTCGATCGGCTGTTTTTCTTCGCCCAGGGTGAAGATCCGCATCACCATCAGGTGAGTGTCGCTACCCTGTTCGACCTGCTCGACATCTGTGACCGCACCGATCTGCGCGGCGCCCTGCTGCAGGATCTGGAGCGCCAGCGCACGTCGCTGAACAATCTGCGCCAGCATCCGCAGGTCGATGCCAGCCTGCTCGACGCCATGCTGGCCGAAATCCAGGAAGCCATGTCCGGGCTCGCCTCGCGCGGGCGCATCGGCCAGACGCTGCGCGAAAACGAATGGCTCGCCAGTCTGCGCGGGCGGCTGTCCATCCCGGGCGGCACCTCGCAGGTGGACATGCCCTCGTATTTCTCCTGGCAGCGCAAGCCGGCCGAAGTGCGCCATGGCGATCTGCAGGAATGGATGGCGCCCTTCCTGCCGCTGCACGGCGCGCTCAGCCTCACGCTGCGCCTGCTGCGGGATTCGGGCGACGTGATCGACTGCGTGGCCAAGGCCGGCCAGTATCAGGAAATGCTCAGCGGCAAGTCTTTCCAGATGATCCGCGTCTGGATCGCCGAAGACTGCCGCGCCTTCCCCGAGATGAGCGCCAACAAATACGTGATCTGGGTGCGGTTCGCCATGCAGGACAACGAGCTCAAGCCCCAGCCGGTCACGCACGACATCCCGTTTCGTCTGGCGCGCTGCAATATCTGAGGCGGCGCGCTGAGCCCACCCCTGGGCGGCGGCCAGCGGCCGGGATCGGTTACGCCGGGTTTCAGGCGCCGCATGCCGGCGGGCAGAACGGGACGCAATAGGCGAAAATGTGCGCTGGGTCACGTTTGGAGTCGTTCGCATGCCGCAGTCAGAACCCAGCGCGGTTCACCCTCGCCGTGGGCGGGGCTGGCTCACCACTCTGTTCCTGTTGCTGCTCGCCGCGGCGTTCGGCTGGTACTGGTATGGCGACCGGCTGCCGCAAAAGGCGCAGAACGCGGCGCCGTTCGCCGGCCGCATGGGCGCGGGCGCCATCCCGGTACGCGTTGCGCCCGCCGAGGTCCGCGCCATGGATCACGGCTTGCGCGCCATCGGCACGGTGACGCCGCTCAATACCGTCACCGTACGCAGCCGCGTGGACGGCGAGCTGGTCGCGGTGTTGTTCGAAGAGGGTCAGCAGGTCGCGCAGGGCGATCTGCTTGCGCGCATCGATGCGCGCGCCTACCAGATCCAGCGCGACCAGGCGCTCAGCCAGCAGGCACAAAACCAGGCGCAGCTCGCCAACGCGCAGCGCGATCTGGCGCGCTACCAGCAGCTGTATCGGCAGCAGTCGCTGGCGCGCCAGCAGCTGGACAACCAGCTCGCGCTGGTCGAGCAGCTCAAGGCCGCCGCCGCCGGGGATCAGGCGGCCGTCGACCATGCGCAGCTGCAGCTGGACTACACTGAAATCCGCGCCGCCATCGGCGGACGCCTGGGCCTGCGGCGGCTGGATCCGGGCAACCTGGTGTCGGCGGGCAGTACCGATGGCCTGGTCACCATTACCCAGACGCAACCCATCGCGGTGGTGTTCAACCTGCCGCAGGCGGATCTGGCCGCGGTGCGCGCCGCCCAGGCCACCGGGGACGGGCTAGCGGTGGCGGTCACCGATGCCGACGGCATGAACGTGCTCGATACGGGCCGCCTGCAGGCGCTGGACAATGAAATCGACGTTGCCACGGGCACGTTTCGCCTCAGGGCGCAGGTGCCCAACGCCGATGAGCAGCTGTTTCCCAACCAGTTCGTCAATGTGCGCCTGACGGTCAGCACGGCCGACGCCCTGGTCATTCCGACCGAGGCGGTGCAGTACGGCGCCATCGGCGCCTTCGTCTACGTGGTGGATGACCAGAACCGCGTCCAGGTGCGTGAAATCGTCCCCGGCCGCAGTGACGCCGCCATGACTGCCGTCAGCGCCGGCCTGAACGCCGGCGAGCGCGTGGTCACGCAAGGGGTGGATCGCCTGCGCGACGGCAGCCCGGTCGAGGTCATCGCCGGTGAGACCACGGATGGCGCGCCCGCCGCCCGGCGCACGCGGGCGGCGTCGTGAATCTCTCGCGCGTCTTCATCGCGCGGCCCGTGGCCACCACGCTGGCCATGCTGGCGCTGCTGCTCAGCGGCCTGTTCGCCTGGCGCTTGCTGCCCGTCTCGGCGCTGCCCCAGGTGGATTACCCCATCATCCAGGTCAGCACGCAGTATCCCGGTGCCGGCCCGGATGTGATGACGGCGCGCGTGACCTCGCCGCTGGAGCGCCAGTTCGGCCAGATGGCGGGGCTGGAGCAGATGATGTCCACCAGTTCCGGCGGGGCGTCGCGCATCACCCTGCAGTTCGGCCTGGATCTGCCGCTCGACGTGGCCGAGCAGGAAGTGCAGGCGGCCATCAACGCGGCCGGCAACCTGCTCCCGTCGGATCTCCCATCCCCGCCCATCTACAACAAGATCAATCCCGCGGACACCCCGGTCATCACGCTGGCGGTGACCTCGCCCACGCTCAAGCTGCACGAAGTGCGCGATCTGATCGACGTGCGCGTGGCGCAGAAGCTGTCCCAGATTCCCGGCGTGGGTCTGGTCAGCGTGGCGGGCGGCCAGCGCCCGGCCGTGCGCATCCGCGTCAACCCCCAGGCGCTCGCTGCGCGCGGCCTGAGCCTGGCGGCCGTGCGCAGCGCGGTGACTGGCGCCAACGTCAACCAGCCGACCGGCAATCTGGAAGGCCCGCAGCGCTCGACCACCATTTATGCCAACGACCAGCTCACCTCCATCGCGGATTATGAGCGTCTCATCCTGCGCCACGAGGGCGAGGCGGTGCTGCGCCTGGGCGATGTGGCGCAGATCGCGCGGGATGCGGAAAACACGCGCCAGGCCGCCTGGCTGGGCGACGTGCCGGCCGTGCTGCTCAACATCCAGCGCCAGCCGGGCGCCAACGTCATCCAGGTGGTCGACCGCGTCCATGCCCTGTTGCCCGACCTGGTCGCCAGCCTGCCCGTGGGCGTGGATGTGCGCGTGGCGAGCGATCGCACGGCCACCATCCGCGACGGCATCGCGAGCGTGCAGCGCGAGCTTGCGCTGGCCGTCCTGCTCGTGGTGCTGGTCACTTTCCTCTTCCTGCGCAGCGGCCGCGCCACGCTGATACCCGGCATCGTCGTGCCTTTGTCGCTGGTGGGCAGCTTTGGCTTCATGTATCTGGCCGGCTTCAGCATCAACAACCTGACCCTGATGGCCCTGACCATCGCCACGGGCTTCGTGGTCGACGATGCCATCGTGATGATGGAGAACATCGCCCGCCACGTCGAGGCGGGCATGGCGCCCATGCGGGCCGCCCTCAAGGGGGCGAAAGAAATCGGCTTCACGCTGATTTCCCTGACGCTCTCGCTGATCGCGGTGCTCATTCCGCTGCTTTTCATGCAGGATGTGGTCGGGCGCCTGTTTCGCGAGTTCGCCATCACGCTGGCCGTGGCCATCCTGCTGTCGCTGTTCATCTCGCTCAGCCTGACGCCCATGATGAGTGCGCGCCTGCTGCGTGCCGAGGCGGACACACCGGCGAATGCGCTGGCGCGCAAGGGGGCGGCCGCCATGCAGGCGCTGGTGGACGCCTATGATCGCAGTCTGCGCGTCGTGCTGCGCCATCAGCCGGCCACGCTGGTGCTGGCGGCGGCCACGCTGGCGTTCACGGCGCTGTTGTACCTCATGATTCCCAAGGGTTTTTTTCCGCAGCAGGACACGGGGCTCATACAAGTCATCAGCCAGGGCCCGCAGACCGCGTCCTTCGAGCTGATGGCCGCGCGCCAGCAGGCGCTGGCGCGGCGGCTGCTCGATGATCCCGACGTCGCCGCCATCACGGCCTTCGCCGGCATCGATGGCGACAACGCCACCCTGAACACCGGCCGCCTGCAGATCGCCCTGCGCCCCGTCGACGAGCGCAGCGCGCCCGCGCCCGCCATCCTGGCGCGCCTGAGCGCGGCCGCCGCGGCCGTTCCCGACGTGCAGGTGTTTCTGCAGCCCGTGCAGGACTTGACGGTGGACGACCAGTTGTCGCGCGGGCAGTTCCGCCTCACCCTGTCCCACCCGGATCTGGAAGCGCTGCGCACCTGGACGCCACGCCTGGTGCAGGCCTTGTCGGCGCTGCCCGAGCTGAATACGGTCAGTGCCGACCTGCAGGACGGCGGGCTGCAGGCCGTGCTGCACATCGATCGCGACGCGGCCGCACGCCTGGGCGTGACGCAGGCGGCCATCGACGATGCGCTTTACGACGCCTTCGGGCAGCGCCTCATTTCCACCATCTTCACGCAGTCGGCGCAGTACCGCGTGGTGCTCGAAGTCGCGCAGGCCTGGCGCCAGGATCTGGGCGCGCTGGACGATCTCCATGTGATGGCGTCCACGGGCGCCGCCGTGCCGCTCGCCAGCATCGCGCGCGTGCAGCAGGGCACGGGCCTGCTGTCCATCCAGCGCCTGGGGCAATTCCCGGCCGCCACGCTGTCTTTCAACCTGGCACCCGACGTCGCCTTGTCGGACGGCGTGCAGGCCATCCACGCCGCGGCCGATGCCCTGGGCATGCCGCCGGCCATGGATCTGCGTCTTCAGGGGGCGGCGCGCGCTTTCCAGGCATCGCTGTCGAGCACCCTGTGGCTGCTGCTGGCCGCGGTGGTGACCATGTATATCGTCCTGGGCGTGCTGTATGAAAGCTACATCCATCCCGTCACCATCCTGTCCACCCTGCCATCGGCGGCGATCGGCGCGCTGCTGGCGCTGATGCTGGCCGGCAAGGCGCTGGACATGATGGGCATCATCGGCATCATTCTGCTTATCGGCATCGTGAAGAAAAACGCCATCATGATGATCGATTTCGCGCTGGACGCCGAACGCAAGGGCGGGGTCGATGCGCAGCGGGCCATCCATGACGCGGCGCTGCTGCGTTTTCGGCCCATATTGATGACGACCTTCGCCGCGCTGTTCAGCGCCATCCCGCTCATGCTCGCCAGCGGCGCGGGGGCCGAACTGCGCCAGCCGCTGGGCCTGGTGATGGTGGGCGGGCTGCTGTTCAGCCAGGTGCTCACGCTCTACACCACGCCGGTCATCTACCTTATGTTCGACCGGCTGGCGCACCACCGTCGCCCGGCCGCGCCGCCGCGCGCGCAAGAGGGGCCGGCATGAGGTGGCTGGGCCTGTTCATCCTGCGTCCGGTCACGACCACGCTGCTCGCGCTGGCCCTGGTCGGCGGGGGCGTCATTGCCTACCTGTTCCTGGCCGTCGCCCCCTTGCCGCAGGTGGATTTCCCCATGATCTCGGTCAGCGCCCGGCTTTCCGGCGCAAGTCCGAGCACCATGGCCTCCAGCGTGGCCACGCCGCTGGAGCAGGCGCTGGGCAGCATCGACGGCATCAGCGAGATGCGTTCGCGCAGCGCCGAAGGCTCGACGCGCATCACCCTCATGTTCAACATGGAGCGCGACATCAACGCGGCGGCGCGCGATGTGCAGGCCGCCATCAACGCGGCGCATGGCATGCTGCCATCCAGCCTGCGCGATCCGCCGTCGTACAACAAGGTCAATCCGGCCTCCTCGCCCGTCATGGTGCTGGCGCTGACCTCGCCCACGGCCACGCAGGGCGAGCTTTACGATCTGGCCGCGACCGTCATCGCCCAGAAGCTGGCCCAGGTCAGCGGGGTGGGCGAGGTGAGCATCGGCGGCAGCTCGCTGCCGGCGGTACGCATCAGCCTCAATCCCCAGGCGCTGAACGCCGCCGGCATTGCGCTGGACGAAGTGAGGGCGGCGCTGGCCGACGCCAACAGCATGCGGCCCAACGGTCTGCTGGAGAACGCGCTGTACCACTGGCAGATCCAGTCGGGCGACATGCTGCGCCGCGCCGCGCAATACCGGCCGCTCATCGTGGCCTGGCGCGACGGCGCGCCGGTGCGCCTGCAGGACGTGGCGCGCGTGACGGACAGCGTCGAAGACCGCAACAACATGGGCTTTCTGGGTGATGCGCAGGCGGTGCTCCTGACGGTGCGGCGCGAGGCCGATGCCAACATCATCGCCACGGTGGATAATATCCGCGCGCAGATTCCGGCGCTGGAATCCCTGCTGCCGGCCACGGTATCGCTCACGGTGGCCCAGGACCGCACGCCCAGCATCCGGGCCTCGCTCGCCGAAGCGGAGTTCACCCTCATCGTGGCCGTGTTGCTGGTCGTGTTGGTGGTCTTGCTGTTTCTGGGCAACGGGCGCGCGGCGCTGATTCCCGCCGTGGCCGTGCCGGCCTCGCTCATCAGCACCTTCAGCCTGATGCTGTGGTTCGGCTATACCCTGAACACGATTTCGCTCATGGCCCTGATCGTGGCGACGGGTTTCGTGGTCGACGATGCCATCGTGGTGCTGGAAAACGTCATGCGCCACATCGAGCGCGGCCAGTCGGCGCGCCGGGCCGCCCTGCGCGGGGCGGGGGAGGTCGCCTTCACCGTGCTGGCGATGAGCCTGTCGCTGATCGCCGTATTCCTGCCCATGTTGCTCATGGGGGGCCTGGTCGGCAATTTCTTTCGCGAGTTTGCCGTCACGCTCTCGGTGGCGGTCATGCTGTCCCTGCTGTTTTCGCTCACGCTCACGCCGATGATGTGCGCCCACTGGCTGGGTACGTCCTCCGCGCCGCGCCCGGGGCGCGCGCGCCGCGGCCTGCTGGCGGTGGGGCGGCTGTTCAGCCGCGCCTACGCCCGTTCGCTGGACTGGGCGCTGGGCCACGCGCGTCTGGTACTGCTCATCCTCGTCGCCACCGTGGGCCTGAACCTCTACCTCTACACCATGATCCCCAAGGGCTTCTTTCCGCAGCAGGATACCGGCCAGCTGATGGGGTTTTTCCGCGTCGACCAGGGCACGTCGTTTGCGGCCATGTGGCCGCGCTTCGAGCGCTTTCGCAAGGTATTGCTGCAGGACCCGGCCATCGAGAGCGTGGCCGGCTACATCGGCGGGCGCGGCGGCAGCACGTCCAGCTTTCTGATGATACAGCTCAAGCCCGTGGCGCAACGGGACGTGTCGGCCATGGACGTGGTCAACCGCCTGCGCCCGCGCTTTGCGCGTGAACCGGGGGCGCGCCTCACCCTGGTGCCGCAGCAGGATATTTTCGTGGGCGGGCGCACGGGCAGCGCCGGCTCCTACGAATACAGCCTGCTGGCCAGCGATCTGGAAGACCTGAAAGAATGGCTGCCCCGGGTGCGCCAGGCCATGGCCACCTTGCCGCAACTCGAGGACGTGGACACCGACGTCGAGGACCGGGGCCGGCGCGTGCAGCTCACGGTGGATCGCGATGCCGCCGCGCGCCTGGGCATCAGCATGTCCCTGATCACGACCACGCTGAACAATGCTTTCAGCGAACGCCAGGTCTCCGTCATCTACGATGCCTTGAACCAGTATCACGTCGTGATGGCGGTCGACGACGCCTGGGCGCGCGACATCGATTCGCTGGAGCAGCTGCAGGTGATGAGCGCCGACGGGCGGCGCGTACCGCTCTCGGCCTTCACGCGCCTGGAAATGGGCAATGCGCCCCTGAGCGTCAGCCACAGCGGTCTGTTCGCTTCGGAGTCGGTGTCCTTCAGCCTGGCCGATGGCGTGCCCCTGCAGGAAGCCACGCAGGCCATCGACGACGCCGTGGCGCGCATCGGCCTGCCCACGCACCGCATCCAGGCCGGGTTCGAAGGCACGGCGCGGGCGCTGCAGCAAAGCATGCAGGACGGCGCCTGGCTCATCCTGGGCGCCTTGCTGACCATGTATATCGTTCTGGGGATGCTGTATGAAAGCACCGTCCATCCGGTGACGATTCTTTCCACCCTGCCGTCGGCGGGCATCGGCGCCTTGCTGGCACTGCTGCTGGTGGGCGAGGAATTCACCCTCATCGCGCTGATTGGCGTCTTCCTGCTGATTGGCATCGTGAAGAAGAATGCCATCATGATGGTGGATTTCGCCCTGCTTGCCGAACGTAACGAGGGCATGAGCTCGCACGCCGCCATCCGCGAAGCCTGTCTGGTGCGTTTTCGGCCCATCATGATGACGACGCTCTCGGCCATGTTCGGCGCCCTGCCGCTGATTTTCGCGTCGGGTGCGGGTGTGGAGATGCGCCGTCCGCTCGGCCTGACCATCGTGGGCGGCCTGTTCGTCAGTCAGATTCTTACGCTCTACACCACGCCCGTCGTGTATCTTTTCCTGGATCGCCTGCGTCGGCGTGCGTGGCGCGGGCGCTGGCGGCGGTCCCCCTTGGCACAGGATACCCAGTCATGACCCCTTTCTTTCCGGTACTGAACGGCGGTTCGCGCCGATCCACCCTGCGCCTGGGCACCGTGGCGCTGGCGGTCTTGCTGTCGGCCTGCGCGACGGGGCCCGCCTTCGAGCGCCCCGCCATGGACGTGGGGCCGGCCTATACGGGCATGGCCGACGACGCGCGCGCGGGCTGGGTGCCGGCGACGCAGACGCCGCTGGCGCCGCAGTGGTGGCGCGCCTATGAAGATGCGGAACTCGATGCCATGATGGCGCGGCTGAATGACGCCAATTTCGACGTGCAGCGCGCGCAGGCGCTGTACGAGCAGGCGCGCGCGGCCCTGCGTCTGAGCCGCTCGGCGCTGTTTCCGCAAGTCGATGCCGGGGTCTCGGCCACGCGCTCGGGCAGCGATGCGTCCACGCAGCGCCAGTTCAGCCTCTCGGGCACGGTCAGCTGGGAGCTGGATCTGTGGGGGCGCCTGCGCGGTTCCGTGCGCGCCGGCGAAGCCGCCCTGCGGGCCAGCCTGGCCGACAGCGGCGCCACCCGCCTGAGCCTGCAGTCGACCCTGGCGCAAAGCTATTTCCGCTTGCGCGCGCTGGATGCCGAGACCGACTTGATGCGGCGCACCGTCGAAGCCTATGCGCGCAGCCTGAGCCTGAACCGCAATCGCCTGGCCGCCGGCGTGGGTGAGCGCGCGGAGGTGAGCATGGCGGTCACGCAGCTCGAGAATGCCCGCGCGCAGCTCGAAAGCCTCGCGCGCCAGCGCGCCCAGCTGGAGCACGCCCTGGCCGCGCTGCAAGGCCGCGTGCCGTCGCAGTTTCACTTGGCGCCGCTGGCGAGCCTGCCGACCCGCGTGCCCGAGATTCCAGTCGGCCTGCCGGTTCAGCTGCTGCAGCAGCGTCCCGACGTGGCCGCGGCCGTGCATCGTGCGCAGCAGGCGCACACGGCCATCGGCGTGGCCCAGGCCGCCTGGTTTCCCGATCTGACCCTGAGCGCGCAGGGCGGCTTTCGCAGCGGCGAATGGGCGCGCTGGCTGAGTGCGCCGGCGCAATTCTGGACGCTGGGCCCGGCGCTCGCGATCAGCCTGCTGGACGGCGGTGCGCGGCGCGCCCGCGTCGATGAGGCGCGCGCGGCGGCCGACGCCCAGGCGGCGCAGTACCGCCAGACCGTGCTCGATGCTGTGCGCGAGGTGGAGGACACCCTGGTGGCGCTGGGCAGTCTGGCGCGTGAAGCGGCCATCCAGCGCCGCGCACGCGATGCCGCGCGCGAGACCCTGACGCTCACCCGCCATCAGTACGAGGTCGGCCTGATCGATTACCTCAGCGTGGTGCAGGTCGAGACCACCGCCCTGTCGGCCGAGCGCGCTGCGCTGAGCCTGAAGGCCGAACGGCTGGTGGCCAGCGTGCAGTTGGTGGCCGCCCTGGGGGGCGGCTGGCTGGCCGACGAAAACGCGTCCGAAGACACCAATGTGACGCCATTAGACTAAAGTCTATGCGGTTTTTCTGCTGGTAAACCCTTTTTCGCATCGTCCAATGTCCGATTGGCGATACTTGGCGTCCGATAACAATAAACTGCGCCGATACGCTTTTGCTAGCCTGCTCGCAAATTGATGCAAAACGAGTGATAAGAGACATCTGATCGGCCCGGCATGCACAGCCCTCGGGAGGAAGGCGAACGCAGCGCGTGGCCCGCCATCACGGCATTCACCTGGTTCACCGGCAGTACCACAAACAGACCCCAAGGAGACAATTGTGACTGATTTCGCTTCACATCGCCGACCCTCGCCGTCCACACCGCGGCGCAGCTTCCTCAAGACCAGCGCGGCCTTCGGCGGCGGGTTGCTCTTGCCCGCCTCCTACAGCGGCCTGGCCCTGGCGGCCGACAAGGAATATCCGCCGCTGGGCAACTATCCCGACGGCGTCAAGGGTGACACCGTGGTCGCCGGCCTCACGCTCGACCTGACCGGGCCGTACTCGGCCGAAGGCACGGGCCAGAAACGCGGTTTCGAGCTGGCCGCCGAAATGCTCAACAACGGCGACGAGCGCGTCAAACTGGTCAGCCCGCTCACCAAGAAAGGCATCCTGGGCAAGCAGGTCAAGCTGGTCGTGGGCGATGCCGAAACCAAGCCCAACAGCGCCGTGCAGGCGGCCACGCGCTTCATCCGCCAGGACAAGGCCATGATGGTGTCGGGCAGCGTCAGCAGCTCGGTCGCCATCGCCCTGCAAAATACCTGCGATCGCGCAAAAACGCTGTATTTCCCGGTCATCAGCGGCTCCAGCGACACCACGGGCAAAGACTGCCGGCGCTACGGCTTCCGTCTGTGCCACCACGCCTACACGGCGTCCAAGGCCATCGCGCCCATCCTGGCCGACGCCTACGGCAAGAACATGAAGGCCATCCACCTGGTGCCCGACTACAACTACGGCCACTCCATCCATGACTTCATGCGCAAGTTCACGGAAGAGCAGGGCTGGACCACGATCGACAACCCGCAGATCCATCCGCTGGGGGCCACCGATTACAGCGCCTACATGCTGAACATCGCCAACAGTGGCGCCGACATCCTCATCAACCACGACTATGGCGCGGATGCGGTCAACTCGGCCAAGCAGGCGCACGAGTTCGGCGTGCTCAAGAAGATGAAGATGTGCGTGCCCTACCTGCCCGCCTACATGCTCGAAGAAGTCGGCCCGGAAATCATGCAGGGCGTCTACGGCACCATGGTGTTCTGGTGGACGCAGATGGAGCAGAACCAGGTGGCGCGCAACTTCGTCGAGGCCTATGAAGAGAAGTTCGGCGCCAAACCGCGCGACCCCGAGCACAACGCGTTCATGACCATGCTGCTGTGGGCCGATGCCTGCGAGCGCGCCGGCACTTTCTACCCGCCTGCCGTCATCGAAGCGTTCGAGGACAGCATCAACCACAAGCGGCCCTACACGGTTGGGGGTGAAGTCTACTTCCGCGCCGAAGACCACGACGGTGCGGCCAACTTCACCATCGTGCGCGGCAAGAAGCCGGAAGACATCCAGCACAAGGATGATCTCGTCGACGTGATTGCCATCGCGGATGGCGTTGCGACGCTGCCGCCGGCGGATTACGCCGGGTGCAAGATGCAACCTGCGGTCTGAGGGCGCGCTCGGGTTCAGTGTTCTGACGGCAAGTCAAGGAGGACGTATGCCTAGTATAGGCCTGTTCATGTCGCAAGTTTTCAATGGGCTGGCGCTTGGGGTTCTGCTCTCCTTGATTGCCGCCGGCCTGACCATCATCTATGGCACCCTGGGGGTCATCAACTTCGCGCATGGCGCCCTGTTCGTCGTGGGCGCCTATGCGGGATTCTCCCTGTTCACCCACACGGGTTCCTTCGTCCTGGCCATCGCAGGGGGCGCCGTCGCGGCGCTCATCGTCGGCCTGATCATGGAGCGCGTACTCATCAAGCGCTTCTACCAGCGGCCGCACGAAGACCAGATTCTGGTCACCTTCGGGGTCAGCATCATCATCGTGGAAATCATCCGCAGCATCTACGGTGGCGTGGGCCAGCGCGTGCCCATGCCGTCCTGGGGCCAGGGCGCGGTCGATCTCGGCTTCACTGTATATCCGTTGTATCGCATCGAAGTGCTGGCCATCGCCGCGGTGGCGCTGGGCCTGTTCTGGATGCTGCTGTACCGCACGCGCCTGGGGCTCATCATCCGTTCCGGGATCGAAAACCCCATGATGGTGCGGCTGCTGGGGCTGAACGTGCAGCGCGCCTTCCTGGTCGTCTTCGGCCTCGGCGCCGCGGCCGCGGGTTTTGCCGGCATGATCTACGGGCCCATCGTGTCCATCGTGCCTGACATGGGCTTTCGCGTGCTGATCCAGTCCTTCGTCGTGGTGGTGCTGGGTGGCGTGGGTTCCTTCCCCGGCGCCATCCTGGGTGGCCTGCTGGCCGGTCAGATCCTGAGTCTGACCTCACTATTCAATCCGGTTTATTCCGACGTGATGCTGTTTGCGGCGATGGCGCTGGTGCTCATCTTCAAGCCGCAAGGTCTTATGGGTGTGGAGGGCAGGGCATGAGCAGAACTGAAGCCAATGTCGCCCCGGCGCTGGATGTGCCGGTCAAGGGCGATCACACGCCATCGGTGGCCATGGGTGGCCTGCGGCGTCGCTACACGCTCGAGTTTTTCGTCGCGGTGGCCCTGGGTGTCGCGCCTTTCCTCGCCCCCTTGCTGGGCATGGGGCCCGACTTGCTCGGGCGGATCCTGATCTGGGGCCTGTTCGGCCTGGGCTTCGATCTGCTGTTCGGCTATACCGGCCTGCTGTCCTTCGGCCAGGCGGCGTTCTATGGCACGGGCAGCTTCATCACCGCCTACGTGCTCACGACCGATCTCGTGCCCAACATGCTGCTCGCGCTGGTGCTGGGCACCGTGGTGGCCGCCATCCTCGGGGTGATCATCGGCTACCTCACCCTGCAGCGCAGCGGCATCTACTTCGCCATGAGCACGCTGGCTTTTGGCGAAATGATCTACTTCCTGGAATTCGGTCCCTTGCGCGACTGGACGGGGGGCGAGAACGGCATCCCCGGCATCCCCATGGCCGAGATCGATCTGGGTTTCTGGAGTTTCGTCGCGCAGCCCGGCTGGCCGATGTATGGCTTTCTTGCGGTCATGTTCTATATCGGTTTTGTCATCGCCCGGCGTATTGCGCTCTCGCCGTTCGGCGTCGTGCTGACCGCCATCAAGGGCAATCCGCAGCGGGCCATGGCCGTGGGTCACAAGATCTGGAGCTACAAGCTGGCCGTATTCGTGGTGGCGGCGGCCTATGGCGGCATGGCCGGCGGCCTGCTGGGGCTGTTCCAGGGCTATATGCCGCCCGACGCGTTCAACCTGCACACGTCGGCCGAAATCGTCATCCAGACCGTAATGGGCGGCGCGGGTACGCTGCTCGGGCCGCTGGTAGGGGCGACGATCTGGCTCTATCTCTATGAAGTGCTGCAGTTCGTCGACGCGGTCGGCCCTTACTGGCGCCTGATTCTGGGCATCGTCTTCGTGCTGCTGGTCACCCTGTTCCGGGGCGGCATCATCGGCGAGCTGACCAAGTGGCGCAGCCGGCGCATGGCGCGCAGCGTACAGCGCGCCAGTGGCAGCGCCGGGTCATCCGCCAGCACGGCGCCGGCCATGCCGCTCGTGATGCGGGAAGTGGCCCCCACGCCCAGCGGAACGCCCGTGCTGCGCGCCGACAACATCGCCAAGCATTACGGTGGGCTCAAGGCGGTCAAGGGCGTGTCCATCAGCATCGCCGAAGGCGAGTTGCGCGGCCTGATCGGCCCCAACGGGGCGGGCAAGTCCACCTTCTTCAAGATGCTGGCGGGCGAGATCGAACCCACGTCGGGGCAGGTCTACCTGCGCGGCCAGAACATCACCGGCATCGGCGTGACCGCCGTGTGCCAGATGGGCATGAGCAAAAGCTATCAGGTCAACGAGCTGTTCGACGCGCTCACCGTGCGCCAGAACATCCTGATGTCGGTGCTGGGCCTGAAGCGCGGCCAGTTCCGCTTCGATGCCCTGACCAGCCTGGCCGGGCGCCGTGACTATCACGAGCAGGTAGAGGCGGCCATGCACCTGGTAGAGTTGGGCCATCGCGCCGATACGCCCATCCACGAGCTGTCCTATGGCGAGAAGCGCCGCGTGGAAATCGGCCTGGCCTTGGCCACGGGAGCCAATGTCCTGCTGCTGGACGAGCCGCTGGCCGGCATGAGCCCGGAAGAACGCGTGCATACGGTGGCCTTGCTCAAGAACATCCGCAAGGGGCGTACCGTGCTCATCGTCGAGCATGACATGGATGCCATGTTCGAGCTGGCCGACAAGATCACGGTGCTGTACGACGGCAACTACCTTGAAGAAGGGACGCCGGAAGAGATCCGCGCCAGCAAGGCGGTGCAGGATGCCTATCTCGGAGGAATGGAAGAATGAACCTGCTGGAAGCGAAAGGCATCAATACCTTTTACGGGGATTCGCATATCCTCTTCGACGTGGATTTTCTCGTGAAAGAGCACGAGGTCGTGGCCCTGCTGGGGCGTAACGGCGCGGGCAAGTCGACGCTGCTCAAGACCCTGGCGGGCGCCCTGGTGCCCAAGAGCGGCCAGATCAGCTTCGACGGCACGCCCATCCACAACATGGCCACGCACCAGATCGCCCGCCTGGGCCTGCAACTGGTGCCGGAAGAGCGCTGCGTGTTCGGCGGCATCACCGTGCACGAGAACCTGCAGCTGGCCGCGATGACGGCGGCGCGGCCGCTGGATTTCTCGGAAATCTACCGCACCTTTCCGCGCCTGGACGAACGGCGCCAGAACAAAGGGCGCGAGCTTTCCGGCGGCGAGCAACAAATGGTGGCCATCGCCCGCGCCATGATCCGCGATGCCCGTCTGATCCTGCTCGATGAGCCGTTCGAGGGGCTGGCGCCCATCATCGTGCGCGACCTGATGACGGTGTGCCAGCAGCTGGCGGAACAAGGGCGTACCATTGTGATCGTGGAGCAGAACGTCGCGGCGGCCATGTCCATTGCCAGCCGCTGTTATTTGCTGAACACTGGGCACATGGTCTTTGGCGGTCCCACGGAGGAGCTGCAGCAAAAGCCCGAGATCATGAATCGTTATCTGGGTGCTGCAGCCTGAGCGGACGATACGTCCGCGCAGGCCCACGACAATCCATAGTGCAGGAGGTCATACCATGTCGTCGTCAACCATCGATTCCATACTGGTCGAGAATCGTGTGTTCCCCCCGTTTCCCCACCTGGTCGAAGGGGCCAGGATTTCCGGTATGGAGGCGTACAAGGCCTTGCGCGAAGAAGCGGACAAGGATCCCGATGCGTTCTGGGGGCGCCTGGCGCGCGAAAACATTCGCTGGCATACGCCTTTTACCAAGGTTCTCGATGCATCGCGTGCGCCGTTCTACACCTGGTTCGAGGACGGCACGCTGAACGTGTCGGAAAACTGTCTCGACGTTCACATCGAGAATGGCAGGGGTGATCAGACGGCGCTCATTTTCGAGGCCGATGACGGCTCGGTAGAAACGGTCACGTTCCGCCAGCTGCATGCGCGCGTGTGCCGCATCGCCAACGGCATCGCCGCGCTGGGCTATAAGAAAGGTGATCGCGCCGTCATCTACATGCCCATGTCGATCGAGGTCGTGGCCACCATGCTGGCCTGCGCACGCCTGGGGGTGACGCATTCCGTCGTGTTTGGCGGCTTTTCCGCGCGCAACCTGCACAGCCGCATCGTGGACGTCGGGGCGACCCTGGTCATCACGGCGGATTTCCAGCTGCGTGGCGGGCGCAAGATCCCGCTCAAGGCGGCCGTGGACGAAGCGCTGGCCGATGAAGGCGGCGATATCGTCACCAAGGTAGTGGTCTATAAGCGCAGCGATGGCGAAGGCATCGGCTGGGTAGAGGGCCGCGACCTCTGGCTGCACGACCTCATCGAAGGGCAGGCGGATCAGTGCGATCCCGTCAGCGTCGAGGCCGAGCACCCGCTGTTCATCCTCTACACCTCCGGGTCGACCGGCAAGCCCAAGGGCGTGCAGCATGCCAGCGGCGGCTATCTGCTCTGGACCAAGCTGACCAGCCAGTGGGTGTTCGACCCGCAGCCGGGCGACGTGTTCTGGTGCACGGCCGACGTGGGCTGGGTCACGGGGCACAGCTACATTGTGTATGGCACGATGGCGGCCGGCCTCACCCAGATCGTGTTCGAAGGCGTGCCCACCTGGCCCGATGCCGGCCGTTTCTGGCAGATGATCGAGCGCCACAAGGTCAACACCTTTTACACCGCGCCCACCGCGATCCGCTCCCTCATCAAGGCCTCGGAAGCCAATCCCGCAGTGCATCCGCGCGAGTACGATCTTTCCTCGCTGCGCATCCTCGGTTCCGTGGGCGAGCCCATCAACCCGGAAGCCTGGGTCTGGTACTACACCCAGGTCGGCAAAGAGCGCTGCCCCGTCATCGATACGTGGTGGCAGACCGAGAACGGTGCGCACATCATCGCGCCGCTGCCGGGCGCCACGCCGCTCAAGCCCGGTTCCTGCACGCTGCCCTTGCCCGGCCTCAGCGTGGCCGTGGTCGACGAGGCGGGCAACGAGCTGCCGCCCGGTCGCGGGGGCCAGCTGGTCATCAAGACGCCCTGGCCGTCCATGATACGCACCGTGTGGGGCGATCCCGAGCGTTTCAAGAAGTCCTATTTCCCACCCGAGCTCAAGGGCTACTACGCGTCCGGCGACAACGCCCGCATCGACGAAGATGGCTATTGCTGGATCATGGGCCGCACCGACGATGTGCTGAGCGTCTCCGGCCACCGCCTGGGGGGCACCGAGATCGAGTCGGCGCTGGTGGCGCACGAGCTGGTGGCCGAGGCCGCCGTGGTCGGCCGCCCGGACGAACTCACGGGCGAGGCCATCGTGGCCTTCGTCATGCTCAAGGTGCCCGTCCCGGAAGGCGATGCGGGCAAGGCCATGGCGAATCAGCTGCGCGACTGGGTCACGGCGGAAGTCGGCCCCATTGCCAAGCCGCGCGAAATCCGCTTCGGCAACAACCTGCCCAAGACGCGTTCCGGAAAAATCATGCGTCGCCTCCTGCGCGTGCTTGCCGAAGGGCAGGAAATCACGCAGGACGTGTCCACGCTGGAAAATCCGGACGTGCTCGAGCAGTTCTCCAAAGCGTACTGAGCGCGCGCCGCACGTCATGGGAATCGCCAGCCACCGCTTGTCCAGCATGCAGCTGCCGTCCGCACCGCTGGCCGACGACGGTGGCGGCCACGTCTTGATGTGCGCTCAAGGGGTGTTCGCGGTGCAGGCCCGTGACGGCTATTGGGTGGTGCCGCCGGGCACCGTCCTTTATCTCGGTCCGGGTCAACAGCCCCGCGTACGCCATACGCGCAATCTGCATCTGACACACGTGGTGCTCGATGCCGCCCTCGTGCAGCGCATGCCGGCGTGTGGCGGGCTGGTCGTCGCCAGCCCGCTCATGCGCGAACTCATCGAAAGTCTGGCCAGCCCGGGCGGCGGGCGGGCATCGCCCCGGGATTCGCGCGCCGGATTGCTGGCTGATCTGTTGCGGGCGACGCCCAGCCTGCTGGCCCAGTCCTTGTCGAGTTGTGTGCTCAAGCCGGTATCCGAACCGCGCCTGGACCGTATCTGCCGCCATGTGCTCGAACATCTCGAAGCGCCGCGCACGCTGCACGAGTGGGCGCTGGAGCTGGCGCTGGATCCGCGCACGCTGCACCGTCTGTTCGTGCGCGAGTTCGGCATGTCTTTCGTGCAATGGCGCCAGCAGGCGCGCCTGATGGCCGCCCTGGAATGGCTGGCTGCGGGGCGGGCGGTCATGGACGTGGCGCTGGATCTGGGTTATCAGACGCAAAGCGCCTTCAGCGCCATGTTCCGGCGCCACATGGGCATTACGCCCAGCCAGTGGCAATTACTGCGCCGCCGCGCCGAGGATCAGGCCGCCTGAATCGCACCGCGCTGCACGGCGATGCCGTGCGCGCCATGCGCCTGTGCCGTTGCCAGCGTCGCCTGTGATTGCCCGCCAATGGCCAGCACGGGCAATCCCGCCTGTGCCTGCAGCTGCGCGAAGCGCGCCCAGCCCATGCCTGGCTGATCGGGATGCGAGGCGGTATCCAGCACGTGACCCAGCACCACGAAATCAGCACCGATGCGGCGCGCCAGCGCCAGCTCGGCCGCGTTGTGGGCGGACAGGGCCAGGTAGCGCCGGCCGCGCCGCGCGCCCGGCAGGCCGTCGGGCAGGGGGCCGGGCTCGTTCGGCACAGCGGCCGTCCACGCCAGCGCATCGTCGCTGCGCAGGTGTGTGCCGTCGGCTTCGTCCTGCCAATCCACTGGGTGGACGCTGTTCACCAGACAGGCCGCACCGGCGCGGCGACAGCGCGCCAGTACGGCGCTGAATGCCGCATACAGCGCACGCGCATCGCCCGTCCAGGCAGGTTCGCGAAACTGCACCAGGCGCAGGCCGTGCGCGAGTGCGGCGTCCAGGCGCGCCAGGAAGCGCACCAGGCCTTGCGGGCCGCCGATGTCGGTGAGCAGGTAGCGCTGCGGTAGCGTGATCCAGCGCAGTGGCGGCAGGGTGGCCGGCAGGATTTGCGCGGGCAAGGCATCGTGGCCCGGTCGCAGCCAGCGCAGGCGTTGGCCCTCCCGACCGCGGGCTTCTCCGCGCCAGGCCGTAATGCGGTGAAAGTGCAGGCGCACCACCCGGTGCGTATAGGCGTGCGTATAGGTGACCCACGGCGTGGCGTGCGTGACCTGAATGCCCAGCTCTTCGTCCAGCTCGCGCACGAGCGCCTGGGGCGGTGTTTCACCGGCTTCGAGCTTGCCGCCCGGCAGCTCCCACCAGCCGGGCCAGGGTTTGCCCTCGGGACGGCAGCCCAGCAGGATGCGGCCATCGCCGGACTGGATCAGCCCGGCCGCCACGGCCAACGGGGCATCAGGCATGGCGCGCCGCCCAGTCGCGCGCAAACTGGCGCGCCACGCGGCCCGAACGCGAGCCGCGCTCCAGGGCCCATTGCAGCGCTTCCGGCCGGGCGGCCTCGATCTGCGCCGGCGTGCAACCGTGGCTGGCGAGCCAGTAGCCCGCGATATCCAGGTAATCGTCCTGGCGAAACGGGTAGAAGGACAGCCAGATGCCGAAACGCTCGGACAGGGAAATCTTCTCTTCCACGGTTTCGCCCGGATGGATCTCGCCATCGCTGCCTTTGCTGCCGCGCGTGTTCTCGCTCATGTATTCGGGCATCAGATGGCGCCGGTTGGAGGTGGCGACAATGAGCACGTTCTCGCTGGTGGCCGAGATCGAGCCGTCCAGCACCGACTTGAGCGCCTTGTAGCCCGCCTCGCCTTCTTCGAAGGAGAGGTCGTCGCAGAAGACGATGAAGCGTTCTGGCCGTTGCGCCACCAGGTCGACGATATGGTCCAGGTCGCCCAGGTCGGCCTTGTCGACTTCGATCAGGCGCAGGCCATCGGGGCCGCAGGCGGTCAGGATGGCTTTCACCAGCGAACTTTTGCCCGTTCCGCGCGCGCCGGTCATGAGGACATTGTTGGCCGGCTTGCCGTCGAGAAAATGGCGGATGTTGCGCACCAGGATCTCTTTCTGGCGTTCGATATGGCGCAAGTCGTCCAGGTCCATGCGCGCGATGTTGCGCACCGGATCCAGCCAGCCGCGTCCGCCCTGGCGCTTGCGCCAGCGGTAGGCGTGCGCGCTCCAGTCTGTCTCGGGCGGCGCGGGCGGCAGCCAGGCTTCGAGCTGGGCCAGGACGCGCTCGGCGCGCGAGATGAGCAGGCTGAGATCAGGGCGAGTCACGGGATTCTCCACGATGGTGCGACGGCAAAAGTCGTATTATGACGAATTCGCCGGCCCCTGCCAAAACGCACGGGCGGGCTACCGTATAATCGCTTGCGTACCTCCGATGTCCCTCGCTGCGGAAACTGCTTTGAGCCTGTCCGATCTCCTCGCCCCGATACGCCATGACATGGCGGCGGTCGATGCCGTCATTCGTGCGCGGCTCGATTCCGAGGTGGTGCTGATCCGCAGCATCGGCGAATACATCGTTACGGCGGGCGGCAAGCGCATGCGGCCCGCCATCGTTCTCATGATGGCGCGCGCGCTGGGCTACGAGGGCACGCATCACCATCTGCTCGCGGCCGTGGTGGAATTCATTCATACGGCCACCTTGCTGCACGATGACGTGGTGGATGAGTCCGAACTGCGCCGCGGGCGGCGCACGGCCAACGCGGTGTTCGGCAATGCCGCCAGCGTGCTCGTGGGTGATTACCTGTATTCGCGCGCGTTCGAGATGATGGTCGAAACGGGTTCGATGGCGGTCATGCAGGTCTTGTCCAGCGCCACCACGGTCATCGCCGAAGGCGAGGTGCTGCAGCTGCTCAACGTGCACGATCCCGACGTATCCATGACGCGCTATCTGCAGGTCGTGCGCTACAAGACGGCCAAGCTGTTCGAGGCGGCGGCCCAGGTGGGCGCCATCATCGCGGGGGCGGATGCGGCGGGGCAGGCGGCGGCTGCGGCGTATGGCCGCCACGTCGGCACGGCCTTTCAGCTCGTCGATGACGTGCTCGATTACAGCGGCGATGCCGAGGCCCTGGGCAAGAATGTGGGCGATGATCTGCGCGAAGGCAAACCCACCATGCCCCTCATTCACGTGATGGAAAATGGCACGCCGGATCAATGCCATATGATCCGCGAGGCGATTCGCACGGGCGCGGCGGATTTTGCCGATGTGGCGCAGGCGATCCGCCAAACGCAGGCACTGGAACACACGCGCCGGCTGGCCGTGTCCGAGGCCAATCTGGCACGTCAGGCCTTGATGGCATTTGCCGATTCCCAGCCGCGCCAATCTTTGCTAGAATTCTGTTTTTTCGCGGTCAATCGTGACCGTTGAACCTGTCGGGGCGTAGCTCAGCCTGGTAGAGTACTACGTTCGGGACGTAGGAGTCGGAGGTTCGAATCCTCTCGCCCCGACCACCACAACAATAAGGAGGCAGCCGCCATGCACTTCATCATCCAGATCCTGGCCGTCATCCTCATCGGCACGTCCATCGCCACCCTCATCAGCCGGCGCAATGCGGCCCTGCTGCTGGGGGGCGGTGCGGGCATCGTCCTGGGTGCGGCGACGCTGCTGCTGGTGCAATGGTGGCCGCTGGCGCTGGGCACGGCCATCTTCCTTGTCGGCCATGCGCTGCAGCGCGATCATCGCGCTGCAGGTGCGTCGGCCTGATCCCGCCTCAGTCCACCGCGGCTGCCGCAATCTCGTTCGCCAGGGTGGCCACCAGCTCGGCGGCCGGCATGGCGCGGGCCAGGGGCGCGCCCTGGCCGGCCCAGTGCGAGGCAAATTCATGGCAGCCATGGTCGCGCGCCGCTTTCTGCAAGGCCTTGATGGCCACGTAACAAATCGGATAATCCGGCAGTATCGGGCGTCCCGGGATGTCGATCTCGGTGTGCGCGCGGTTGACCAGGCCCCGCGCCGGACGCCCGGAAATCGTGGGCGTGATGCGGGTATGGCGCGCGCGGGCACTGCCCAGTGCGTTGCGGTAGGCCTGGTCCGCCGCCGATTCCGGGCACAGGATGAACGCCGTGCCCATCTGGGCCGCGCAGGCGCCCAGCTTGAGCATGGCGCGGATGCCGCGCCCCGTCATGATGCCGCCCGCGGCGATGACCGGCAGCGGCGTGTTGTCGCGCAGCAGGCTCACCAGCACGGCCGTGCTCAGGCCGATATCCTGATCATGCGGATCGAACACGCCCCGGTGGCCGCCCGCTTCCACGCCTTGCGCGATGATGAAATCGATGCCGGCGGCCGTGATGCGCTGCGCTTCTTCCAGCGTCGTGGCGGTGGCCATGAGCGTGATGCCCGCCCCCTTGAGGGCGTCGATCGCCGCAGCCGAAGGCAGGCCGAAGTGGAAGCTCACGATGGGCGGGCGCTCGCGCACGAGCAGCTCGATCATGGCCGGGTGATCGCGCAGGCTGACGAAGGGGTCGTGCAGCGCGGCAGGCGGCGTGGCGCCAAACTCTTTGAACAGGGGCGCCAGATACGTGAGCCAGACGCGCTCGCGCGCCGGATCGGCCGTGGGTGTATCGTGGCAGAAGAAATTCACGTTGAAGGGCGCATCCGTCAGGCTTCTGGTGCGGGCGATGGCGGCCTGCGCGGCCTCCAGCGAGCTGGTGGCCAGCCCCAGCGAGCCCAGGGCGCCGGCATTGGAGACGGCCGCCGCCAGTTCGGGCGTGGCCGTGCCCGCCATCGGGGCCTGGATAATGGGAATGCGAATGCCGAGTTGTTCTATTGCCGCGTGTGTCATGTCTGCTCCTCCCGTCGAGACGCTTTGTTGCGCATAGACTGCCATGTTAAGACGAAACGCGCCGCCGCGGCTTGATCGGGTTTGGGGTTTTCTCATTGTCTTGCTGGTACTGGCCTTGTGGCTGGCGCTCACGGTGGGGCATTATCCCGTGGGCACGGCGCAGGCGCTTCGCATCCTGCTGGGTGGCCCGCCGGCCGACGCGGGTGACACGCTTGCCACTGTGGTCTGGCAGCTGCGCGTGCCGCGCATGGCGGCGGCCCTGCTGGTGGGCGCCAGCCTGGCGGGTGCCGGTGCCGCCTACCAGGGCATGTTCCGCAATCCGCTCGTTTCGCCCGACATCCTCGGGGTTTCTGCGGGCGCCGGGCTGGGCGCGGTGTTGGGCATCCTGCTCGATCTGCCCCTGGCGGCGATCCAGGGCCTGGCGCTTGCAGGCGGTTTGCTCGCGGTGGCCCTGGTGGTGCTGGCGGCGCGCCTGGTGCGCGGCGGCGACGCCGTGCTGGTGCTGGTGCTTGCGGGGGTGGCCGCAGGGACCTTCCTGGGGGCGCTCATCTCCCTGCTCAAGATTCTTTCCGACCCGTATTCGCAGCTGGCGTCCATCACCTTCTGGCTGCTGGGCGGGCTGAACGCCGTGCGCCTGGCCGACTTGATTCCCATGCTGCCGCTGGCGCTGCCGGCATTGCTTGCCTTGTGGTTGCTGCGCTGGCGCGTGGATTTCCTCAGCCTGGCCGACGATGAAGCGCGTGCGCTGGGGCTGGACGTGGCGCGCTTGCGCGCCGGGCTGATTCTGGCGGCCACGCTGATGACGGCCAGCGCGGTGTCCTTCACCGGCATCATCGGTTGGGTGGGTCTGGTCGTGCCCCACATGGCGCGCCTGCTGGTCGGGTCGCGATTTTCCCGCCTGCTGCCCGCCGCGCTCGTGCTGGGCGCCGTGTTTCTGCTGCTCACCGATACGCTCGCGCGCAGCAGCAGCGGGCTGGAGCTGCCGCTGGGTGTGCTGACCTCGCTGGTGGGCGCGCCATTTTTCCTGTTTCTGCTCACGCGCGGGCGGGGCGGCCATGGCTGAGGCGGTGCGTTCGGCGGTGATTTCCGTGCAGGGGGCCGGTATCGGCTACCCCGGCCGCCGGGTGGGGCGTGACGTCAGTCTTGCGCTGTACGCGGGTGAAGTGCTGTGCGTACTAGGCCCCAACGGCAGCGGCAAGTCCACCCTGTTTCGCACCATCCTGGGCCTGCAGCCCTTGCTGGAGGGCGAGATCCGCCTGCATCAGCGGCCACTGTCGAGCTGGTCGCGGCGCGCGCTGGCCCGCGAGATGGCCTACGTGCCGCAAACGCAGGCGCCGGCCTTCGCCCACCGGGTGCTGGATGTGGTGCTCATGGGTCGCCAGGCGCATCTGGGGCCGCTGGCCATGCCATCGCGGCGGGACCGGGAGCTGGCGCGCCACTGCCTGGAGACGCTGGGCGTGCTGTCGCTGGCCGAGCGCGCCATCACGGCCATCAGCGGTGGAGAGCGCCAATTGGTGCTGATCGCGCGCGCGCTGGCGCAGCAGGCCGCCATCCTGATTCTGGACGAGCCCACGGCCAGCCTGGATTTCGGCAACCAGATCCGCGTGCTCGAACGTCTGGCCCTCCTGCGCGATAAAGGGCTGTCGGTGTTGCTGTGTACGCATCAGCCCGAGCATGCCGTGCGCGTGGCAGACCGGGTCGCCCTGTTCCGGGACGGGCGAGTACACTGTGTGGGACGGCCCGAAGCGGTGCTCGATGTGGCACGCCTGGCGTGGCTGTATGGTCTCGACGAAGCGACCGTGCGCAGGCACACGGCCGCCTGCTTCCCTGGAGGAACTCCCGCATGACGCAAGCCCGGTCCACTCCCCATCCCGGCATCGCCGTATGGGATGCGCGTTTCGCCGCGGCCGAAGGCTACGTCTTCGGCACCGCGCCCAACCGTTTTCTGGTCAGCCAGGCCGCCCGGTTCTCGCCCGGCATGAAAGTGCTGGCCGTGGCCGACGGCGAGGGGCGCAACGGCGTCTGGCTGGCGGCGCAGGGCCTGGACGTGACGTCCGTGGATGGTTCGCACGTGGCGCTGGAGAAAGCCGGCCGTCTGGCGGCCGAACGCGGCGTGACCCTGCGTACGATTCAGGCGGATTTGGTGCAATGGGACTGGGGCACGCAGGTCTACGATGCCGTGGTCGGCATTTTCATCCAGTTTGCCGGCCCGCAACTGCGGGCGCAGCTGTTTCAACGCGCCCGACAGGCGCTCAGGCCGGGCGGCCTGCTCATCCTGCAAGGCTATCGACCCAAGCAGCTGGACTACCGCACCGGCGGGCCACCCCGCATCGAAAACCTCTACACCGAAGCGCAGCTGCGCACCGAATTGCAGGACTTTGAAATCCTGCACATGCACAGTCACGACAGCGTGTTGGATGAGGGTGCGGGCCACAAGGGCATGTCGGCCTTGCTGGACGTGGTGGCCCGCAGGCCCGTTCAGGGCACGACGGCCCAGGGTACGGAAGCCTTGACGCGCCCGGTAGCGTAGAAGCTGCGCAGGTTGTCCAGCACCAGGTCGGCCATGGCGCGGCGGGTTTCATGCGTCGCGCTGGCAATGTGCGGCAGTAGTACCACGTTGTCCAGCGTGAACAGCGCCTCCGGTACGTGTGGCTCGCGCACGAATACGTCCAGCGCCGCGCCGGCGATGCGTTTTTCCTGCAGGGCGCGCACCAGCGCGGGCTCGTCGATGACGCTGCCGCGCGCGATGTTGATGATGAAACCGTCTTCGCCCAGCGCGTCCAGCACGCTGTCATCGACCAGGCCGGCCGTGGCGGGGCCGCCGGTCACGGCCACCATCAGATAGTCTGCCCAGCGCGCCAGCGCCTGCGGGCTGTCGAGCCAGGTGTGCGCCACGTCGTCGCGGCGCGAGCGGTTGTGGTAGCCGATGTCCATGTCGAAGCCGGCCGCGCGCTTGGCGATGGCCTCGCCGATGCGGCCCAGGCCCAGGATGCCCAGCCGCTTGCCGCTGAGCCGGCGTTGCAGGGCGAACGGCCCCGCCGGCCACTTGCCCTGGCGCACATGGCGGTCGGCCGCGCTCAGGCCGCGGGAAATGTCCAGCATCAGACCCATGGCCAGATCGGCGACGCAGTCGTTGAGCACTTCCGGGGTATAGCCCACCGGAATCGCGCGCGCCGTGAGCGTGGCTTCATCCAGGTGATCGTAGCCCACGCCAAAACTGCTGACCACGCGCAGATTGGGCAGGTGATCCAGAACGGCGGCGTTGGTGGGCACGCCGGCGCCGGTGACCAGACCGGTGAACGTGGCGCCCTGTGCTGCCAGAAAGGCCTGGGGATCCGCTTGCTCGATCAACAGGGTGATGTCGAATTCGCGCTCGAGGTCTGCCCTGAGCTGGGGCAACATCAGCTTGCCGCAAACCAGGATTTTTTCTTTGTTTGGCATGGTGGACTCTCTTGAATCAGTCAATTCACTAGACAGGCCGCCGGGAATCCGGCGGCACGATGCCTAGGGTGCCACAGCCGGGGGCATTTTGCCAGCTGGCGGCGGCGTGCGAGTACAATGACCCGGCAGACGGGCGTGCATATTCGGCCGCGCCCCTGCGCGATGATTCCTGGAGATTCCTCATGAGCTGTTACCGACTCGGAGACTGGCAGCCGACCGTGCATGCGCAGGCCTGGATTGCGCCGCAGGCCACCGTCATCGGCCTGGCCACGCTGCAGGCGCAAAGCAGCGTGTGGCCGGGCGCGGTCATCCGTGCCGACAACGAACCCATCGTGGTGGGCGAGGGCAGCAATGTGCAAGATGGGGCGGTGCTGCACACCGATCCGGGCTGTCCGCTCACGATCGGCAAGGGGGTCACCATCGGCCACCAGGTCATGCTGCATGGTTGTACCATTGGCGACAATGCGCTCATCGGCATCCAGGCCGTGGTGCTCAACAAGGCCGTCATCGGGGCCGACAGCCTGGTGGGTGCGGGTGCCGTCGTCACCGAAGGCAAGGTGTTCCCGCCGCGCTCGCTGATCCTGGGCGCGCCGGCCCGCGTGGTGCGTACGCTCACCGACGACGAGGTCGACGGCCTGCGGCGCAATGCCGAAGTCTACATCGCGCGCGCGCGCGACTATCGCGATCAGCTCAAACCCGTCTGAACCGTGAATCCTCTGGCAGGCATACTGGTCCTGGTGCTGTCCACCTGGGCGCTTTCAGCACTGGACGCAACCGGCAAATGGGTGATGGCGGCAGGGGTGTCGCTATGGATGCTGACCTGGACGCGCTATGCCATACACTTGCTGCTGGTCGCCGCGCTGGTGCTGCCCTCGCGCGGCAAGCGGGTGTTGCGCAGCCGCTGTCCGGGCGCACAGCTCGCGCGCGGCGGCGTGATGCTGTTCGCGACGTTGTCCTTTTTCACGACCCTGCATTTCCTGCCTCAGGCCGAGGCGACGGCCATCAATTTCCTGGCGCCGCTCATCATGCTGGCGCTGGCCCCCTGGGTGCTGGGCGAACCGCCCCGCGCGTCGCGCTGGGTGGCCGCAGCCGTGGGTTTTTCCGGGGTACTGCTCATCATCCGTCCCGGCTCGGGTCTGGATCCCGTGGGCACCGGCTTCGGCCTGCTCACTGCCTGCCTGTTCGCCGGCCAGTACATCGCCACGCGTCGCGTGGCGCAGGATGATCCGCTCACCACGCTGATCTGGAGCGGCGCCATCGGCACCATCGTGCTCACGCTGCTGGCACCGTTTCTGCTGCCGTCGGTCCTGCCGGGGCTGCGAGACCTGTCGACGGGGCAATGGATCGTGCTGCTGTCCACCGGGTTCTGGGGCGCTTTCGGTCATTTGCTGCAAATCCAGGCCTACCGCATCGCGCCGGCCTCCATGCTCGCGCCTTTCGTCTACCTGCAGATCATCAGCGCGGCGGCGCTGGGCTGGTGGCTCTGGGATGCGTTCCCGGACGGCCTCACCTGGCTGGGCATCCTCATCGTGTGCCTGAGCGGCGCGACCATCGGCTGGGTGGAGTGGCGCGCGCGTGGTCGCACGGCCTGAACTTTCTATAATCGGGCCATGAGCATGAAGATCCTGATTGTGCGCACATCGTCGCTGGGCGACCTCGTCCACATGCTGCCGGCCATGTCGGACATCGCCCGTCATGTACCGGGAGCCTGCATCGACTGGGTGGTGGAGGACAGCTTCGTGGAAATCCCCGCCTGGCACCCCGCGATACACGACGTGATCGCCGTGGCGCACCGACGCTGGCGCAAGAGCTGGTGGTCGGCGCAGACGCGGCGCGAGCGCGCGGCATTGCGGGAAACGCTGGCGGCGCGCCGCTACGATGTGGTGCTCGACATGCAGGGCCTGATGAAATCGGTCTGGCTGGTGCGCCAGACCCACGGTCGGCGCCACGGCCTGGATCGCGCCTCGGCGCGCGAGCCCCTGGCTTCGCTGTTCTATGATGTGCGCCACCGCGTGCCGTTCTGGCAGCCCGCGGTCACGCGCCAGCGCAGCCTCGCGGCGCTGGCGCTGGGCTACGCCTGCGACGGCCCGCCGGATTTCGGCCTGCAGGAGCTGGTGGCCGACGTGTCCGCGGGCCAGTACGCCATCATCATGCCGTCGGCCAGCCGCCCGGAAAAACTCTGGCCCGAGGCCGACTGGGAGCAGGTGTTCGGGCATTTGCGCGACAAAGGCCTGGCGCTGCGCCTGCTGGCCGGCAATGCCCAGGAAGCGCAGCGCGCCAGCGCGCTGGCGCGCGGCTTTCCCGATGCGCGCATCCTGTCACGGCTGTCATTGACCGAGGTGGCGCGCGAAATCGGCGCTGCCCGGCTCATGGTGGGGCTGGATAGCGGCCTGACCCATCTGGGCGCGGGCCTGGGGCGGCCCACGATAGGGATATACATCAGCTCTACACCCGTGCGCACCCCACTGGAAGGGGCGGCCTATACGGCCAGCCTGGGCGAGCGCGGCAATCCGCCCTCGGCGTCTACCGTGCTCGCGGCCATCGATCAGGCCTTGTCCAGCCAGACCCGTCAGGCCACCCTGCCGCCGGACGCGCAGCCGGGCCGGCAACCATGAACCGGCTGGCCTACACGGCATTCATTCGCCTGCTCTCGCCCGCCCTGCTGGCCTGGATGGCGCTGCGGGCACGCCGGGCGGGTGGCGACGGGCAGGTGATGGCGCCCGAACGGTTTGGCCGCTACGCGGGCGCCAGCCCTCTGAAGCGGCCCGTGTGGGTCCACGCCGTGAGCCTGGGCGAGACGCGCGCGGCGGCACCCCTGGTGCAGGCGCTGCTCGATCAGGGCGAAGCGGTGCTGCTGACGCACCTCACCGTCACGGGGCGCGCCGAAGGGGCGCGCGCCTTCGCCGGCGCGATCGCCGACGGCCAGCTGGTGCAAGAGTGGCTACCGTATGACTACCCGGGGCCGGTGCGCCGTTTCCTGCGCCATTATGCGCCGCGTGCCGGGGCGCTCATGGAGCGCGAGGTCTGGCCCAACCTGCTGGCGGCGGCGCGCCAGGCACAGATTCCCATGTTGCTGGTGAGCGCGCGCTTCTCTGATCACGCCCTGCGCCAGAGCTTGCGCCTCGGGGCCGTCATGCGCGAGGCGTACGGCAGCTTTCATACGGTATACGCGCAGACCTTGCAGGATGCCCAGCGATTGGAGCAGGCTGGGGCGCAGGGTGTGCGCGTGTCGGGCAACTTCAAGTTCGACGTGTCGCTGGCGCAGGAGCAGATCCAGCAGGGGCGGGATTTCGCGGTGCAGCTCGGGCGGCCGATGGTGGCCATCGCCAGCACGCGCGAAGGCGAGGACGAGGCCTTCGTGCAGGCCTTGTCGCGCGCGGTGCAGCGCGCCCGTTCGCAGGGTCGCGCGCTGTCCGAAGAGCTGCTGGTCTGCCTGATCCCGCGCCATCCGGAACGTTTCGAGACGGCGGCGGCGCAGCTGAGCCAGGCGGGGTTGCCGTTCGTGCGCCGCAGCACGCTCGTTGGTCCGGACGAAGGCATCGCGGCGGCGGCGCGCGCCTGCGCCGGCAGTCTGGTGCTGCTGGGCGATTCCCTGGGGGAAATGGCGCGTTATTATGCCGCCAGCCAGGTGGCCATCGTCGGGGGCAGTTTCGCGCCCTGGGGCGGACAGAACTTCATCGAGGCCTGCGCCCTCGGGGTGCCGGTCCTGGTCGGGCCGCACACGCGCAATTTCGAACAGGCCGTCGTCGATGCCATGGATGAAGGCGCGGCGCTGCGTTTGCCCGACGCCGATGCCGCCTTGCGCCAGGCCATCGGCCTGCTGGCGGAACCGCAGCGCATGGCGCGCATGGGCGAAGCCGGCATACACTGGGTCGAGAAGCACACGGGGGCGGTGGCGCGCGTCATGGCCACCCTGGATGCCTTGCACTGAACGGGAGGAAGCGCGCGGCATGCGATTCATATTCATGCTCATCGTGGTCATCAACGTGGCACTGCTGGCCTACGGCCAGGGGTTTTTCGGCACGCCGCCGGCCGAGCAGGGCCGTGTCAGCCAGGTGCTGATGCAGCGCAACGCCCATCTGGTCGTGCCGGGCGCGCCGCTCACGCCCGGCGCGGCGCAGGCCGACGGAGCGCAGGAATGAAGCCCATCCGAAAAGCGGTTTTTCCGGTGGCTGGCCTGGGTACGCGCTTTCTGCCGGCCACCAAGGCCATGCCCAAAGAGATGTTGCCGGTGGTCGACAAGCCGCTCATCCAGTACGCGGTGGAAGAAGCCGTTGCCGCCGGCATCACCGACCTCATTTTCGTGACGGGCCGCACCAAGCGCGCCATCGAAGACCATTTTGATCGCATGCCCGAACTCGAGGCCGAACTCGAGGCGCGCGGCAAGACCGCGTTGCTGGCGTCGGTGCGCGGCATCATCCCCGCCCATGTGCGCTGCATCTATACGCGCCAGCCCACCGCGCTCGGGCTGGGCCACGCCGTCCTGTGCGCCGCCCCCATCGTGGGCGACGAGCCCTTCGCCGTCCTGCTGGCGGACGATTTGCTGGATGGCCCGGTGCCGGTGATGCGCCAGCTGGTCGATGCCGCCCATCAGTACGATGGCAGCGTGCTGGCGCTGCAGAGCGTGGCGCGCGAAGAAACCGATCGCTACGGGATCGTGGCCGGTGCGCCGGTGGACGAGCGCGCGCTGCGCGTGGACCATATCCTGGAAAAGCCGGCGCCGGCCGTGGCGCCGTCCACGCTGGGCGTGGTGGGCCGTTACGTGCTCGAACCGGAGATCTTCGATTGTCTGCGCGCCACGGCCCCCGGCATCGGCGGCGAAATCCAGCTGACCGACGCCATCGCCAGCCTCCTGCAGCGCCGGCGTGTCTTCGGGGTGCGCTACGAGGGCCAGCGCTACGATTGTGGCAGCAAGGCGGGCTTCTTCCAGGCCACCATTGCGCTGGGGCGCAAGTATCACGGGCTGGAGCCCGCCTGCGCACCCTGAGGCGGCACCAGCGCCAGGCGGGCCAGACCATCGAGGATGGGCGTGTCCAGGTGGTGCACGTCGATGCGCGCGACGCCGGCCATGGGCGCAAGCTGGCGCAGCAGGGCCTGCACCTCGTCGCTGACTAGTGGCCAGGCGCCACCCGTGCAGAACAGGCGGGGCAGGCTGCCGTGGTGGCGCAGCACGGCCAGGCACTGGCGCAGCACGGCGCCGGCCTGCGCGGCGGCGATGCCGCTGGCGATGGCCTGGTGCGTGTCGCGCGGAAAGGCGCTGGCCGGCCCCTGGGCTTCGGGCAACTGCGCCGTGCCTTGCGCCAGTGCGCGCCGCATCAGCATTACGCCGGGCAGTATCAGCCCGCCTTCGAAGATCCATTCGCCGCCCTGGTCACCGCACGCCCTTGGGGCCGGGCGCAGCGTGTCCAGCGTCGTCGCCGTGCCGAAGCTCGCCAGCAGGGCCGGCGGCCCCTGCGGCGCCAGGTGCTGCGCCAGGCCCAGCAGGGCCGCCCACCGGTCGGCCCCAAGCTGGTCCGGCACGCGGTAGGCGTTGCGCACGCCGGCCGCGCGGGGCAGGCTGCGCTGCCAGACGGGTGGCGGCAGGCCGGCGCGTCGCAGCGTCGCGCCCAGCGCATCGGCCACGGCGGGGCCGGCGACATTCACGCCCAGACCGGCGACCGGGCGCACGCCCTGTGCGTCCAGCCAGGGCAGAATGCGCTCCAGCGCCGCGTGGTCGATGGCAAGGCCGCTGCTTTCGCGCGCGCCGCCGACGGCCACCCAGCCCAGCTTGATGCGCGTATTGCCCGCATCGAGCAGCAGCGTGACCGGCACACCGCCCTTGTGCGCGTTCATGGCCGGACGGCCTCGCGCGGCTGCGGGGGCGCCGTGCGCAGACGCACGGAGACGTCGCCCACGGTGATGGCGCGTTCCCCCTCCGGCGTGCGCAGCAGCAGCTGGCCGTGGGGGTTGATGCCGCAGGCATGGCCATGGTGCAGCAGGCGGCCCTGGTCGTGCACGTCCACCGCCTGGCCGGCCAGGACATCGACGCGGCGATAGCGCTCGGGCAGCTCGTCCAGACCGTGGCGCAGCGCGCGATGCAGGCCGTCCTGCCAGGCCCGCGCGATGGCAGCGACGAGGGTGACGGCATCGACGCGCGCCGCCTGCGCATCGCAGGCGCAGACCTCCTGCCAGTCGGCGATGCGCCGGTTCATGGACTGGCTCAGGCTGCGCGCATCCTGCAGGTTCAGGCCCAGGCCGATGATGGCCACATGGTGGTCGCGAGCCTGGCGCGCGGTGCCGGCGCGCGTGGCTTCCACCAGGATGCCGGCCAGCTTGGCGCCGTCCCACTGGATGTCGTTCGGCCATTTCATGCCCAGGCGGGGCGCGTGCGCCGGGTCGATCAGGCGGCGCAGGCTTTCTGCGGCGGCCACGCCCGCGAGGGGGGCGAGCACGGGCAGGCGCGCGGCCGGTAGGAAGACGTCGAAAGCGCAGGAGAACATCAGGTTGGCGCCGCGCCGGTTCTGCCAGCCGCGCCCGGCGCGCCCCCGGCCGTGCGACTGCAGGTGGGCACCCAGCAGCCAGGGGCGCAAGGCGGCGGGCGCCGCGCTGCGCGCCTGCTCGTACAGATCGGCATTGGTGGATCCGGTCGCCTCGACCCAGCGCACCTGCGCGAAGCCCTCCAGTTGCGCGCCCAGGCCGGCCTGCAGGGCCTCGGGTTCGGGAATGAATATACTGGAGTCTTGCATGCTGTTTTTCGGATAGGAAGATGATTCAACGTCAGACGAGGGTTTTCGAAGGCGGGGCGGGCGCCATTGACGCCATCATAGACTGGCCGCAAGGCCCTGTGCGCGGCTGGGCGCTGGTGCTGCACCCGCATCCCCTGCAGGGGGGCACGCGCGAAAACAAGGTGGTCACCACGATCTCGCGTGCCTGCGTGCAGCACGGGCTAGTGGCCGTACGACCGAATTTCCGTGGCGTGGGTGCCTCGGCGGGGCAGTTCGACCACGGCGTGGGCGAGACGGCCGACATGGTGGCCCTGGTGGCGCAATTCCGCCAGGCCTATCCCGAGGTGGCCGCAGGCTGCTGGGTTCTGGGTGGTTTTTCCTTCGGCACCTCGGTGGCCGCGCAGGTCTACGCCACGCTGGCCACGCAGCAGGGCGTGACGGCCGATACCGTCATCCTCGCGGGCCCGGCGGTCGAGCGCTTCCGCTTCATGGACGCCGTGCGCCTGCCCGAGGACGTGCTGCTCATCCATGGCGAGCAGGACGAGGTGGTGCCGTTGCCGGAAACGCTGGACTATGCGCGCGTTCACGATCACGCCGTGGTCGTCATCCCCGATGCCAGCCATTTCTTTCACGGCAAGCTGATCGCCCTGCGCCGCGAGGTGGTGCTGCGCCTGCGGGCCTGTTCATGCCTGGGTTCTTCTTTATAATGGCCGCTTGTATGCCGGCGGCCGGCCGGCCCTGATTCTCCTCAAGATGCTCATGCCCTTCCTGCCTGCCTTTTCCCGTGGTCTGTCTCGCGTCCTCCTGGGGCTGGTGCTGTGCGCGCCTGCGCTGGCGCCGGCGCAGTCGGCGCTCGGCGCGCGCGATCTCACGCCGCCCGGTGAACTGTCTTCCATCCCCGCGCCGGCCCTGCCGGTCAAGGCCTGGCTCACGCTGGATGCCAACAGCGGCCAGATCATCGCCGCGCAAAATCCCGACGAGAAGATCGAGCCGGCCTCGCTCACCAAGATCATGTCGGCCTATCTGGTGTTCGACGCGCTGGAGAGCCATCGCCTCACGCTCGATCAGGCCGTCAACGTGTCCGAGCACGCCTGGCGCACGGAAGGCTCGCGCATGTTCATCAAGCCGGGCAGCCAAGTGTCGGTGGATGACTTGCTCAAGGGCATGATCGTACAGTCGGGCAATGATGCCACCGTAGCGCTGGCCGAAGCCGTGGCCGGCAGCGAGCCGGCCTTCGTCGCCCTCATGAACGAGGAAGCGGCGCGCCAGGGCCTGGACGATACCTTCTTCGAGAACGCCAGCGGCCTGCCGGGTGAGGCCCATCTCACCACGGCGCATGACCTGGCCGTGCTGTCGCGCAACCTGATTCGGGATTTTCCCCAGTACCTGCACTATTACAGCCAAAAGGAATACACCTACAACAACATCAAGCAGAACAACCGCAACCGGCTGCTGTGGACCGATGCCACGGTGGATGGCTTGAAGACCGGCCACACCAAGTCGGCCGGCTACTGCCTGGTGACCACGGCCTTGCGTGACGGGCGACGCATCATTTCCGTCATCGTCGGCGCCAGCAGCGATGCGGCGCGCACCGAGCAAAGCCTGAAGCTGCTGAACTGGAGCTTCCAGAATTTCGACACCATTCCCCTGTATGACGATGCGCATCCCGCCGTGACGGCGCGCGTCTGGGAAGGCGAGGCCGACACCGTGGGCCTGGGTGCCCTGCAGCCCACCTGGGTTACCGTGCCACGGGGCCGGGGCGCGGAAGTGCAGCCGCTCGCCCACTACAGCCAGCCGCTGGTCGCCCCCCTGGTGCGGGGTGCGCGTGTCGGGTCATTTTCCCTGTTGCTGGACGGCAAGGTGCTGCGCGAAGACATCCTCTACGTCATGCAGGATGTGCCCGAGGCCGGCCTGTTCGGGCGTCTGGTGGACAAGGTCAGATTGTTGTTCGAATGATCGTCCAGGAGGGCGCATGATGATTGCAGATGTGGATAACGACAGTATCGTTTATCTCAATGGCGAGTATCGTCGCCTGGGTGATGCCCGCATTTCCGTGCTGGACCGGGGGTTCATCTTCGGTGACGGCATCTACGACGTGGTGCCGGCGTATTCCGGACGCCCTTTCCGCATGGACGGGCATCTGGCGCGGCTGGAGCGCAGCCTGGCGGCCATCCGCATCCAGGTCGACATGGCGCGCCAGGACTGGGAAGCGCTGGTGTTGGATCTGATCCGGCGCTCGGGCCTGGGCGATTGCATGGTCTACATCCAGGTCACGCGCGGCGTGGCGCGGCGCGATCATGCCTTCCCGTCGTCGGGCGTCACGCCAACGGTGTTCTGCATGGTGTCGCCGTTCGAGCGCCCGGATGCGCACTGCCGCGAGCAGGGCGTGCGCGCCGTGTCCATTCCCGACCTGCGCTGGCTGCACTGCGAGATCAAGTCCGTTTCCCTGCTTGGCAACGTGCTCGCCAAGCAGGCCGCGGTCGACGCCGGGGTGGATGAAGTATTGCAGTTTCGCGACGATATGTTGACGGAAGGGTCCTCGTGCAACATCTGGGTCGTGCGCGACGGGCGCCTGCTGGCGCCGCCGCGCAGCAACCTCATACTCGAAGGCATCCGCTATAGCCTGATCGAAGAGCTGGCGAGCCAGACCGGCATCGATTTTCAAGCGCGTCCCATTTCCCGTGCCGAAGTGGCCTCGGCCGACGAAATCATGCTGACGTCGGCCACGCGTGAGATCCTGCCCATCACCGAGCTCGACGGCAAGCCCGTCGGCACCGGGCGTCCGGGGCCGGTCTACCAGGTCTTGCGTGCGGCCTACGATGAGACCATTGCACGCCACGAGCAGGCCTGAGCCATGACGGATGCGACGCCCGATTCCCTCATCGTCTACCCCAGCGAGTTCCCCATCAAGGTCATGGGGGCGGCGCACCCGGCGTTCGCCCAGACGCTGACGGCGGTGGTATTGGCGTTCGATCCGTCCTTCGATGCGGCCAGCGTCGAGATCCGGCCCAGCCGCAGCGGCAATTACGTGGGCCTGACGTTTCGCGTCACGGCCACGTCGCGCGAGCAGCTCGATGCGCTCTACCGCGCCCTGCACGGCCACCCCATGGTGTCCGTCGTTCTCTGAGGAGGGCTATGCATGCGTGTGCGCTGGCTTCCCGGTCCGGCCGACTACGACACCGTCTGGCAGGCCATGCGGCGCTTCACGCAGGCGCGCGGGCCGGAAACGCCCGACGAGCTCTGGCTGCTGGAACATGCGCCGGTCTACACCCTGGGTCAGGCCGGGCGGCATGACCACCTGCTGAACACGGCCGGTATTCCCGTCGTGCAGTGCGATCGGGGCGGTCAGGTCACCTATCACGGGCCGGGGCAGCTCATGCTGTATGCCTTGCTCGATCTGCGCCGCCATGGGCTTTACGTGCGCGATTACGTCGCCCTGCTCGAAGCGGTGGTGATCCGCTGCCTGGCCGATGCGGGCCTGGGCGCGCAACGCCTGGCGGGTGCACCCGGTGTCTACGTCGGGCACGAGGGCGGGCTGGCCAAGATCGCCGCGCTCGGCCTGCGCGTGCGACGGCAGTATGCCTACCACGGGCTGGCGCTGAACGTCGACATGGATCTGGCGCCGTTCGCCGGCATCAATCCCTGCGGTTACGCCGGCATGGCCACCACCGACCTGAAAAGCTGTGGCGTATCATGGAGTCTGCGCCGTGCGGGCGAGCACCTGAGCTCTGCCCTGGTCGCGGCCCTTGCCGATCATCTTGCCGATCAACACGTGCGCGTTTCGCGCCAGGAGAATTCCGCTCATGACCCGTCAAGCCCCTCCCTTGCTCATTGAGCGCAGCGACGGTGTGGCCACGCTCACGCTGAACCGCCCCCAGCAGTACAACGCGCTGTCCGAGGACCTGCTCGATGCTCTCGAACAGTCCCTGGCCGATCTGGCCGCCGACGACGCGCTGTACTGCGTCGTGCTGCAGGGCGCCGGCAAGGCCTTTTGTGCGGGGCATGACCTCAAGCAGATGCGCGGCCGCCCCGAACACGCCTACTATCAGAATCTGTTCAGCCAGTGCGGGCGGGTCATGCAGGCCATCGTGAACTTTCCCGTGCCCGTGATCGCGCGCGTGCATGGCATGGCCACGGCGGCGGGATGCCAGCTCGTGGCCAGCTGCGATCTGGCCATTGCCGCCGAAAGTGCGCGTTTTGCCGTGTCCGGCATCAACGTGGGCCTGTTCTGTTCCACGCCTGCGGTGGCCCTCACGCGCAACATGCCCATCAAGAAAGCGTTTGAAATGCTCATCACCGGCCAGTTCATCAGCGCCGCCGATGCCGCAGCCAACGGGCTCGTCAATCGCGCCGTGCCGGACGACGAACTCGATGCGGCCGTCGCCACCCTCGTGCAGACCATCGGCGCCAAAAGCCCGGTGGCCATCCGCACGGGCAAGGCCATGGTCCAGCACCAGGCGGCGCTGGGCTTGCCGGAAGCCTATGCCTACGCCAGCGATGTCATGGCGGGCAACATGATGACGCAGGATACCTGCGAGGGCATCGATGCCTTCATCGAAAAGCGTGCGCCGCGCTGGACCGGTCGCTAAGGCAGTGCAGGGAGTCAGGACATGAGTGGTTCATCCGATGTGTCAACCGGGCAGCAACCGGGCGTACGCCCGCGCACGCCCGAACCCACGCGCAAGCAGCGCGCGGCCGACAAGACCTCGCGCCTGCGCATCAAGGTCGAGCAGCCCGCCGTGCCGCTCAAGAAGCCCGAATGGATTCGCGTGCGCGCGCCCCTGCCGGGCTCGCGCTTCCACGACATCAAGCGCATCCTGCGCGAGCATCGCCTGCATACGGTGTGTGAAGAGGCGGCCTGTCCCAATATCGGCGAATGCTTCGGACGCGGTACGGCCACGTTCATGATCATGGGCAGCATCTGCACGCGGCGCTGCCCCTTTTGCGACGTGGGCCACGGGCGACCCCTGCCGCTGGATGCCGACGAGCCCGTCAATCTGGCGCGCAGCATCGCCGCCATGGGGTTGTCGTACGTCGTCATCACCTCGGTCGACCGGGATGACTTGCGCGACGGCGGCGCAAGCCACTTCGCCGAATGTATCCGACAGGTGCGCGCCCTGTCGCCGCACACGCGCATCGAAGTGCTGGTGCCGGATTTTCGCGGCCGGCTCGAGCGCGCCCTGCCCATCCTGGTCGAGACGCCGCCCGACGTGATGAACCACAATCTGGAGACGGTGCCGCGCCTGTATCGGCAAGCGCGTCCCGGCGCGGATTATGCGCACTCGCTGCGCCTGCTGGCGGAATTTCGCGCCCAGCGGCCCGACGTGCCCACGAAGTCCGGCCTCATGCTGGGCCTGGGCGAGACGGACGAGGAGATCATCGCCGTGATGCGCGACCTGCGCGCGCATCAGGTCGACATGCTGACCATCGGTCAGTATCTTCAACCGAGCGAGCATCATCTGCCTGTGGAGCGCTACGCGCCGCCGGCGGTGTTCGATGCGCTGGGGCGCGAAGCGCGGGCGCTGGGCTTCAGCCATGCGGCCGTGGGGCCCATGGTGCGTTCTTCCTATCATGCGGACGAACAGGCCGGCGCTGCGGGGGTTGCCGGCGCCTGATCAGCGGTGGCGCGCGTCCTGCATGCGAAAGCAGGGCGGGTCCTGGGGTCGGTAGTGGACGTCCCACAGCACCGCGTCGGCACCGACACGGATGTCGGCCGTGGCCAGGGTGACGCAGCTTGCGTCGTCGCTGGCGGGGTCCCGGTAAATCGGAAACGCGGCATTGCCGCCATCGCCCAGCACGGCCAGCGCCGCGTCGGCACCGCTGCGGGCAAGCAGCGCCGTGCCATCGATCTGCCGGTAACGCGAGGCGTCGCTGATGTCCTGCGGCGCATCCTGCAGGGCTTCATGCACTATGTGGCTGGCGTGCAGGCTGGCATGCGCGACATGCTGTACGGATACCTGCTGGCCGGTGAATTCCACGCTGAGCAGGGCCGTGCCGCCCCGCTGGGCCAGGCCCAGGTGATAGCCGCCCGCGCGCGTGGCGCGCTGCAGGCAGGCGATGGCCGCGGACAGGGTGTCGCAGTCCAGCAGCGTGCGCGCGAGCACCCGGCGCGGCAGGCCTGCCTCTAACGCGCGCGGGCGGATCGGGTTGACCGTCATCGCCAGCCCGTGGCCCGTGACTGAAAACGCATTGCCTGGCAAGCTGGCGGGATAGACGAAGGCGGCGACTGCGGGGCCGGGTTCGTAGTTGAGCTGGGCGAGGGCGCAATGCGGGTTCAGAAAGGGGGCGCCGTCCTGGTTGTGACTCAGGCGCGGGCCATCTTCGGTGGGTTGCAGAATGGTGGTGCAGCCGTCATCGTCCTCTAGCCCGGGTAGATCGCCGCGGCAGTTCCACAGGAAAACGTCTTCGGCCGGCAAACCCAGCCCGCGCGCCAGCCCTTGCAGTTCGTCCCAGACATGGGGATGGCGCTCGCGCACCCACTGCTGCATGGCCTGCGATGCTTGCGTGCCCCGCCAGGGCGCCAGCGCCTGCCATTGCGCCGATGCCGTCAGCTGTTCCTGGGCGAAGGCTGCGGCGTGGCGGCCCAGCGCGAGGCCAATCTGGAAGGGGGTTCCGGAAAATTCGACGAACTGCAGCAAGGCCTGTCTCCCATCAGCGAGGGCACGGGGCCGCCATTGTGCCCCGGCACAGCCGGTCTAGTTTAAACTAGCTTGATGGTGTGTCCATTCCGGCCACAGCCCCTTTTCCCGCAGGCACTCCCATGTCCCACGTATTCCATCGGCAACCCCGCAACCGTCTCGCTCGCGTCGTCGGCGGCGAGGGCATTGAAGTCATCGACGAAGACGGCAAGCGCTATATCGACGCCTCTGGTGGGGCGGCGGTCACCTGCCTGGGCCACGGCCATCCGGTGGTGACGCAGGCCATCAAGGCGCAGCTCGACCAGGTTGCCTATGTGCATTCGTCCTTTTTCACCACGGCGGCGGCCGAGGATCTGGCGGATTTCCTGGCGCAGCGCGCACCTGGCGATCTGGACCATGCCTACTTTCTGTCGGGCGGTTCGGAAGCGGTCGAGGCGGCGCTCAAGCTGGCGCGCCAGTACTTCGTGGAGATCGGCCAGCCGCAGCGGCGTCATTTCATCGCGCGGCGCCAGAGCTATCATGGGAATACGCTGGGCGCGCTGGCCATCGGCGGCAATGCCTTGCGTCGCGAGGTCTTCCTGCCCCTGCTGATTCCGGCGCACCATGTATCGCCCTGCTATGCCTATCGCGACCAGCGGCCCGACGAATCCGCCCAGCAATACGGTGCGCGGCTGGCGCAGGAGCTCGAAGAGCGCATCCTCACGCTCGGGCCGGAAAACGTCGCGGCCTTCGTGGCCGAGACCGTGGGCGGCGCCACGGCCGGCGTGCTGCCGCCGGTAGACGGTTACTTCAAGGCGGTGCGCGCGGTGTGCGATCGTCATGGCGTACTGTTGATCCTGGACGAGGTCATGTCCGGCATGGGGCGTTGCGGTACGCTGTTCGCCTGCGAGCAGGAAGGTATCGTGCCCGACATTGTGACCATCGCCAAGGGCCTGGGCGCGGGCTATCAGCCCATCGGCGCCATGCTGGCCAGTGATCGCATCTATCGGGCCATCGTGGACGGCAGCGGCTTTTTTCAGCACGGCCACACCTACATGGGGCATGCCACGGCCTGCGCGGGCGCGCTCGCGGTGCAGCGCGTCATCGAGGAAGGCCAGCTGCTCGCCAACGTGCAGGCGCGCGGCGAGCAGTTCCGCGCTGAACTGCATGCGGCGCTGGATGGCCATGCCAACGTGGGTGATATCCGCGGGCGCGGCCTGTTCGTGGGTGTGGAGCTGGTGGCCGACAAGGCCAGCAAGCAGCCGCTGGATCCTGCCCGGCGCACGCACGCGCGCATCAAGCAGCAGGCGCTGCAAAACGGCCTCATGATTTACCCGTCCGGCGGCACGGTCGATGGCCGCCTGGGTGACCATGTGCTGTTTGCGCCGCCGTTCATCTGCACCGCGGCCGACATTACTGAAATCGTCGCGCGCTTCGTACGCACGCTCGACGAGGTGTTGTGACATGGCCCGCCTGCCGTATGCCGACCTGGCGTGCCCGGACGTGGCACCTCTAGTGGAAAAAATCGTAGCCGAGCGGGGCAGCGTGCTGATCCTGTACCAGATGCTGCTGCAAAGCCCGGCCATCGCGCGCGGCTGGCTCGCGCACCTGACGGGCATCCGCCACCAGGGCCGGCTGCCCGGGGCCGTGCGCGAGATGGTGATCATGCGCGTCGCCCTCCTGAACCGGGCGCCTTACGAGGCAGATCAGCACGCCCCCATCGCGCTGAAGGAAGGCATGACGCAGGCGCAGCTCGATGCCTTGCCCGACTGGCCGGCAAGCGATCTGTTCGATGCGCGCGAGCGCGCCGTGCTGGCCTATACGGATGCCATGACGCGCGACGTGCAGGTGCCCGATGCCGTGTTCGAGGCCTTGCGGCCGCACTTCGATGCCGCCCTGTTGGTGGAGCTCACGGCGACGGTCGCCACCTACAACATGGTGTCGCGCTTCCTGGAAGCCCTGCAGATCCACACGGATGACGAGGCGCAGGTGCGTACCGGCGCCTGATGCTTCAGGCCCTCAGCGCTGCCAAAGCACATCCGGCCGCCCGGCCGCGCGGTTGATGGCGCGCGCCAGCACGAAAAGCAGATCCGACAGGCGGTTCAGGTACAGGCGCACCGGCGGGTTCACGCCCATGGGGTCCGTGGCGTCCTGATCCAGGCGGATCACCTGGCGTTCCGCGCGTCGGCAAATGCTGCGCGCGACGTGGGCGAGGGCGGCGGCCCGCGTGCCGCCCGGCAGAATGAATTCCTGCAGCCGGCCCAGCCCGGCGTTGGTGTCGTCCAGCCACTGCTCGAGCGCCTGCACCTGGGTTTCCTTCAAGGCTTCGTGGCCCGGGATGCAGACTTCCGAGCCCATGTCGAACAAGTCGTGCTGGATGCGGCTGAGCAGGGCGTCCATGCCCTCGGGCAGGGCTTCGGTGCGCAGCAGGCCGATGGTGCTGTTGAGCTCGTCGATATCGCCCAGCGCGGCGATGCGGTGGCTGTCCTTGGGCACGCGCTGCCCGTCGCCCAGGCCGGTACTGCCGTCGTCGCCGGTGCGCGTGGTGATGATGGAAAGGCGATTGGCCATGCGGCGACTCCCGAAAGTTTATACTGGGACAATGATAATGCGGAACGGGCCCGGTGCAGCGCAATGCCCCTTCGGCCCCGACAGGAGGTAGCCCATGTTTTTCTCTCACCGCAGTGTGGCGCAGGCGGCGCTGGCCGCCCTGGCGATCGGTACAGTCTGCAGCGCGCCCGCGCAGGCCCAGGAAGCCTCGGCCTCGGGCGAGGTGCGCCGGGTCGACGCCCAGGCCGGCAAGATCACCCTCAAGCACGGTGCCATCCCCGAGCTGGCGCTGGATGCCATGTCGCTGGTCTATCGCATCGACCCCGCCTTGCTGGCCGGCATACAGCCCGGTGACAAGGTCCGCTTCACCGCCCGGCGTGAGAACGGCCAGTACGTCATCGTGCAGATCGCCAAATAGGCGTTTGCACCGCCGCTCGCGGCGCTAGAGGACGTAGCGCGACAAGTCATCGCTGGCCACGGTGTCGGCCAGCTGCTCCTGCACATAGGCGGTATCGATCACCACCGTGCGCCCGCCGTGGCTGGCCGCATCGTAGGACAGCGTCTCCAGCAGCTTTTCCATTACGGTATAGAGCCGGCGCGCGCCGATGTTCTCGGTGCGCTCGTTGACTTCGAAGGCCAGCTCGGCCAGGCGCCGGATGCCATCGGGTGCGAACTCCAGCGTGACGTCTTCGGTGGCCATCAGGGCGCTGTACTGCTTGGTCAGCGCTGCGTCGGTCTCGCAAAGAATGCGCACAAAATCATCTGCGGTGAGCGAATCCAGCTCGACGCGGATGGGGAAGCGGCCCTGCAGTTCGGGGATCAGGTCGGACGGCCGGGACAGGTGGAAGGCGCCCGAGGCGATGAAAAGAATGTGATCGGTGCGCACCACGCCGTATTTCGTGCTGACCGTCGTGCCTTCGACCAGCGGCAGCAGATCGCGCTGCACGCCCTGGCGCGAGACATCGCTGCCGCCGTGTTCCTGGCGCGTGGCGATCTTGTCGACTTCGTCCAGGAAAACAATGCCGTTTTGCTCGGCGTTCAGCACCGCGGCGCCGCGCAGGTCTTCCTCGTTGATGCGGCGCGCCGCCTCTTCCTCGGTGAGCAGCTTGAAGGCTTCCTTGACGGTGATCTTGCGTGGTTTCTTGCGCTCGCGCCCCATGCCGGCGAACATGCTCTTGAGCTGCTCGGTCATTTCTTCCATGCCCGGCGGCGCCATGATTTCCATTTGCGGCAAGCTCTGGGCGAGTTCGATTTCAATCTCGGTATCGTCCAGGCGGCCTTCGCGCAGGCGTTTGCGGAATACCTGGCGGGTGCCGGTTTCCTCGCGGATGGGCTGGCCCTGGGCGTCGCGCGCGGGCGCCAGCAGCACGTCGAGGATGCGATCCTCGGCGGCGTCCTCGGCCTGGTTGCGCACACGGCGCATTTCCACGTCGCGCGTCTGCTTTACCGACATCTCGACCAGGTCGCGAATGATGGTGTCGACATCACGGCCGACGTAGCCGACTTCGGTGAACTTGGTGGCTTCGATTTTGATGAAGGGGGCGTTCGCCAGGCGCGCCAGGCGGCGGGCGATCTCGGTCTTGCCCACGCCGGTGGGGCCGATCATCATGATATTCTTGGGCACGATCTCGTGGCGCAGCGGTTCGGGCACCTGCTGGCGGCGCCAGCGGTTGCGCAGAGCCACGGCCACGGAACGCTTGGCGGCGTCCTGGCCCACGATGTGCTTGTCGAGTTCGGAGACGATTTCTCCGGGAGTCATATTCTGTGCAGACATGGTCGGGTTGAGGCGGTCGGTGAAGCGACGGGCGGCGGGCCCGCAGCTACAGGGTTTCGATGACGTGGTTGCCGTTGGTGTAGATGCACATGGTGCCGGCAATGCCCAGCGCCTTGCGCACGATGTCATCGGGCGGCAGATCCGTATTCTCGAGCAGGGCGAGGGCGGCGGCCTGGGCGTAGGGGCCGCCCGAACCGATGGCGGCCAGGCTGTGCTCGGGTTCGAGCACATCACCGTTGCCGGTGAGCACCAGCGTATGGTCGCGATCGGCCACGATAAGCATGGCTTCCAGGCGGCGCAGGACGCGATCCGTGCGCCAGTCGCGCGTGAGTTCGACGGCGGCGCGCATGAGGTGGCCCTGGTGTTTTTCCAGCTTGGCCTCGAAGCGCTCCAGCAAGGTAAAGGCGTCGGCCGTGGCGCCGGCGAAACCGGCGAGGACTTTGTCGTTGTACAGGCGGCGCAGCTTGCGCGCCGTGGCCTTGATGACGATGTTGCCCAGGGTGACCTGGCCGTCGCCGCCGATGGCGACCTGGTTGCCGCGGCGTACGCAGACGATGGTGGTGGCGTGAAATGCTTCCATGAATCCTGTCCCGTTTGAATGATGAGATGATGGGGGCATCTGCCGGGACTTCAAGACGGGTCAGGCCTCATGAAAGCGTTTTGGCTCAGTCGCCGTAGAGTTTCTGGCGCTTTTCGCGGCGCTCTTGCGCTTCCAGCGACAGGGTGGCCGTGGGGCGGGCCAGCAGGCGGGCCAGCCCGATCGCTTCACCCGTTTCTTCGCACCAGCCGTATTCGCCGCTGTCGATGAGCAGCAGGGATTGCTGCACTTTCTTGAGCAGCTTGCGTTCGCGGTCGCGCGTGCGCAGCTCCAGGGCGTGCTCTTCCTCGATGGTGGCGCGGTCGGCCGGGTCGGGCACGTACTGGGTTTCGCGCAGGTTTTCCGTGGTGGCGCCGGCGTTGGCGAGGATTTCCGCTTCCAGCGCCTTGAGCCGGTTCTGGAAGAACGCCAGCTGGGCATCATTCATGTAGTCGGACTCTGGCATGGCCAGCAGTTCTTCTTCGGTCAGCAGCCGGGTGGGCTGGTCGATGGCTTTCTCGTTTGTCATGATGTGTCCTCATGTATCGTGTTGGTGCTGTCTCCCCTGCCGCACGGTAACGTGCAATCGGGCGTCATCATTCAGATCAGACATTGTTCCAGTCCCCGCACGAGAACTTCACGGGGCAGCTTGCGGCCAATAAAGACCATTCGGGTGGCGGGCCGTTCACCGGCCTGCCAGGGTTTTCCGGGCTCGGCGCCCATCATCATGTGTACACCCTGGAACAGCAGGCGCCGATTGATGCCCTTGATGTAGAGTATGCCCTTGTAGCGCAGCAGATCCGGCCCATAGACCTGCACCATGCCGCCGAGAAATTCTTCCAGGCGCTCCGGGTTGAAGGCTTTGTTCGAGCGGAACACGAAGGCGCCGATCTCGTCATCGTGCGCGGCGTGATCGTGGTGGGCGTGGCCACACGCCGGCCCGCACTCGCCCTCGTGCCCATGCGCGTGATCGTGGTGGTGATGGTCGTGCGCCGTCTCGGCCAGGAATTCCGGGTCGATATCCAGGATGGTATCGATGTTGAAGCCGCTGATGTCGAGGATTTCGTCCAGCGGCGCTTCGCCGAAGTGTACGGCACGGATGGGCGCACGCGGGTTGATGTGCAGCAGGCGCGCGCGCAGGGCGTCGTACTGTTCGTCGCTGACCAGGTCTTTCTTGGATACCAGGATGCGGTCGGCAAAGCCGACCTGGCGCTGGGATTCGGGCTGGCGGTCCAGCGTTTCCATGCCGTGATGCGCATCGACGACGGTGATCACGCCATCTAGCCGGTAGTGCGCGGCGATGGCATCATCCATGAAGAAGGTCTGGCACACCGGGCCGGGATTGGCCATGCCCGTGGTTTCGATGACGACGCGCTCGAAGGCCAGCTCGCCGGCGTCGCGACGTTCGCGCAGATCATTCAGGGTGCGCATCAGATCGCCACGCACCGTGCAGCAGATGCAGCCGTTGCTGAGTTCGACGATTTCCTCGTTCGATTCCTGAACCAGCAGCTCATTGTCGATGTTTTCCGGGCCGAACTCGTTTTCTATCACGGCAATACGGCGCCCGTGGTATTCACCCAGGATGCGCTTGAGCAGGGTGGTTTTGCCGGCACCCAGAAAGCCCGTCAGCACCGTGACGGGGAGCATTTGTTCGAGCTGGTCTTGCGTTTTCATGCGTTGGTCTCGTGCCGTGTGGCATCCCTGAACAGACAATGAATATATCCTGTTTGTGCAATGTGTGCCATTGCCCCGCATGGCGGTGTCGCGTGCCTGCGCTCAGGCTGGTGCGCGGCACCGCCGGCACAGCGCGCGCAGCTCGGTCTCGTGGCCGCAGAGCTGGAATCCGGCCGCCGTCGCGATCTCGGCCAGGCGCTGGCCGAAGGCCGGGTCGGTCAGCTCCGCCACGCTGCCGCAGCGCATGCACACGATGAGCAGGTCATGCGGCGGCCCGCTGGCATCATGGCAGGCGATCCAGGCATTGCTGGCGTCCAGGCGGTGCGCCAGCCCTTGGCTGACCAGGAAGTCCAGCGCGCGATAGACGGTGGGTGGCGCGGCGCCGGGCTGTTCGCGCCGGATTTCGTCAAGCAGTTCGTAGGCTTTGAGGCAGCGCTGCTTCTCGAGCAGGATGCGCAGCACCTGGCGGCGGATGGGCGTCAGGCGGCGCGCGCCGCGAGCGCACACGGCTTCGGCAACGCGCAGGGAGTGTGCGACACGGGACGATGACATGGGCGGCGCGGACAGGATTCAATGAACGGGGGCGTCGAAACGACGCCGGTTATGTTATAACATAACACTTTTCAGGACGCTTCCCGCCGACCGCCATGCCCCGATTCCTTCCGATCCTGCGGCGCCGCCGCGCCGCGTATCGCGGCTCGGCGATGCTGCACAGCGCCACCGCGCGCGCCGCGCGCCTGCTGCCCGTGCTGCTGGGCCTGTGGTTGCTGACCGGCTGGGCCCTGGACTGGTGGCCATGAGTGTATCACCGGCCATTCGCCTGGAGCAGGTGTTCCTGGGCTGGCAGGATCGCCTCGCCATCCGCGATCTCAGCGGCGTGTTCGAGCACGGCACGATGACGGCCATCGTCGGACCCAACGGCGCGGGCAAGTCCACGCTCGTGAAGGCGATCATGGGCCAGCTCGCGCCGCTGCGCGGCCACATCGGTCTGTCGGCGCAGGCGCGCGACGACCGCATGTGCATGCCCCAGTCCGGCAACCTGGATCGCAGCTTTCCGCTCACCGTGCATGACCTGGTCGCCATGGGGGCCTGGCACCGCCTCGGCCCCTGGCGCGGCTATGGGGCGTCCGAGCACGCGCGCATCGTTCGGGCGCTCGCCCGGGTCGGGTTGGCGGATTTCGGCGCGCGGCCCATCGAGACTTTGTCGGGTGGCCAGTTCCAGCGCGCCCTGTTCGCGCGCCTCATCGTGCACGATGCGCGGCTGGTGGTGCTGGACGAGCCATTCGCGGCGGTGGACCGTGCCACGACGGATGATTTGCTGGCCTTGCTGGCGCAATGGCATGCGGAGGGGCGCACGCTCATCGTCGTGCTGCACGACATGGATGTGGTGCGCAGCCATTTCCCCCGTACCTTGCTGCTGGCCGGCCAGCAGGTCGCCTGGGGCGATACGGCGGCGGTGCTGACGCCGGAAAACCTGCACCTGGCGCGCCACCTGTGCGCACGGGATTTTTCATGACCGATTTGCTCGCCTTCCTGGTTCAGCCCTTCGTCGACTACGGGTTCATGCGCCGCGCGCTGGCAGGGTCGCTGGCCCTGTCGGTGGCCGCCGGCCCGCTGGGCGTGCTGCTGGTGCTGCGCCGCCTCAGCCTGATGGGCGACGCCATGGCGCACGCCATCCTGCCGGGTGTGGCGGCCGGCTTCCTGTTTGCCGGCCTGTCGCTGGGGGCGATGGCGCTGGGCGGCGTGTTCACGGGTCTGGTGGTGGCCACGCTGGCCGCCCTGGTGGCGCGCTGGACGCCGCAGCGCGAGGATGCCAGCTTCGCCGCGTTCTACCTGGTGTCGCTGGGGCTGGGCGTGCTGCTGGTGTCGCTGCGCGGCAGCAACATGGATTTGATCCACGTGCTCTTCGGTACCGTCCTGGGGCTGGACGACGCGGCGCTGCTGCTGGTCACGGCCGTCACCTCGGTGGTGCTGCCCGTGCTGGCTTTGATTTATCGCCCGCTGCTCATCTAATGCTTCGATCCGCTTTTCCTGCGCGAGAAGGGACACATGGGCAGCCTGAGCCACCTGGTGTTCCTGCTGCTGCTGGTGACGACCCTGGTGGCCGGTTTCCAGGTGCTGGGCACGCTCATGGTGGTGGGCATCATGATGTTGCCGGCCACAGCGGCGCGTTTCTGGGTGCGCGGGGTGGGCGGGCAGATGATGCTGGCCGCGCTGCTGGGCGCCCTGGCGTCCTGGGCCGGCCTGCTGGCCTCGTTTCACGGTGACGTACCGGCCTCGCCGGCGGTCATCCTGGCTGCGGGGCTGGTGTACGGCATATCGCTGGTGCTGGGGCCACACGGGGGCCTGGTGCAGGCCCTGCGCCAGGCGCGCGCCCGTGCGCGCCGTTTGTCCCGTCTTCTGGAGCAGGCATGAACATCGTTCGTCGGAGTTTTACCGCGCTGCTGGCGCTGGGCCTGCTGGCCGGCGCGGGCGCGCTGCGCGCCGCGCCGCTGCATGTTGTCGCCAGTTTTTCCATTCTCGGCGACCTGGTGCGCGTGGTGGGCGGCGAGGACATCGTGCTGGACGTGCTGGTGGGCCCCGGGCAGGATCCCCATGGCTACGAGGCGCCGCCGCAGGCCGTCCAGCGGCTCGCCCGCGCGCAGGTCCTGGTTGAAAACGGCCTGGGCTTCGAGACCTGGCTGGACCGCCTGGTGGGTGCGTCCGGCTTTCGCGGTCAGCGCATCGTCGCCAGCGACGGCGTGCCGGCACGGGTGCTGGCGGCGACCGATGACGATCATGACGCTGATCATGTACACGGCGATGGGCACGCGCATGCAGCCGGCGCGGTGGATCCGCATGCCTGGCAGGATCTGCGCAACGCCATGGTCTACGTGCGCAATATCGCGGCCGGGCTGGCGCGAGCGGATGCCGCGCACGCCGCAGCGTATCAGCGCCGTGCCGAGGCCTACCTGGCGCAGCTGGCGGCGGCCGATATGCAGTGGCGCGCGCGCTTCGCCGCCTTGCCGGTGCAGCCCTGCGTGGCCATCACCGCGCACCAGGCCTTCGGCTACGCGGCCGATGCATGGGGCATTGACTTTCTTTCCGCGGCCGGCCTGTCCAGCGATGCCGAGCCTTCGGCGCGTGAAATGGCGGCCCTGATTGCGCGCGCCCGGCGCCCCGACGGCATCGTGGGCGTGTTCGCCGAGAAAGGGACGAATCCACGGCTGGTGCGGCAGCTGGGCCGGGAGGCGGGCGTCATCGCAGGCGGCTGGCTGTACTCCGACGCGCTGGATGCGCCGGATCATCCGGCGGGCACCTATTTGGGCATGATGGCGTGGAATGCGCGCCAGCTACTGGCCGTGTTCGAATGAGGGGCCTTCGTCCGCATCGCCTTTGCGGTGGGCGCGCGGATGGGCCTTGTCGTACACCTGGGCCAGGTGCTGGAAGTCCAGCCGCGTGTAGATCTGCGTGGTGGCGATGCTGGCATGGCCCAGCAGTTCCTGTACCGCGCGCAGGTCCTGGGCCGATTGCAGCAGGTGGCTGGCGAAACTGTGCCGCAAACCATGCGGATGGACGTGGACGGGCAGGCCGCAGGCCGCGGCACGCCGTTCGAGCTGGCGCTGCACCACGCGGGCGTGGATGCGCGCACCCCGCAAGCCCAGGAACAGGGCCGCGCGGCTGTCGGCATCCGTCGCGTCGGACAGCAGGTGATGGCGTTGCGCCAGCCAGCCGTGCAGCGCCTGCAGCGCGATGCGTCCCAGCGGCAGGCGCCGCGTGCGCCCGCCCTTGCCGCGCACGACCACATCGGTATTGTCCAGATCCAGCCAGCCGCGCGACTGATGGGCGGCGTCGTGGTGATGGTGGATGTCCAGGCTGACGAGCTCGGACAGGCGCAGACCGCTGGAATAGAACAGTTCGAACATGGCCTGGTCGCGCCACTGCACCGGCGTTTGCGCGGTGGCTGCGCCGGGCGGTGCGAGCAGCTGCGTCATCTGGTCGACTGACAGCGCCTGCGGCAGGCGCTGCGGCCGGCGCGGTGCACGCAGGCCCTGGACCGGATTGGCCTGCATGCCGGCGCGCGGGGCCCACCAGCGATAGAAGCTGCGCCAGGCCGAGAGCATGCGCGCCAGGCTGCCCGGTGCCAGCCCCTGAGCGTGCAGGCGCGCCAGGGCCGCTCGGATGTCTTTTTCGGTCAGGGTTTCGGGGGCACGGCCGGGATGGCTGTCGCACAGGTGGTGCAGATCGCGTCGGTAGGCCGCCAGGGTGTGGCTGGCGTAGCGCTGCTGGTGCTGCAGCGTGTCCAGCCACTGCGCCATGGCGGCGGGCAAGGCATCGGGCGTGGCCATGGGCACGGACTCAGGCCGGATGCGCGGCCGGCGCCGCATCGTCCAGGCGGGCCAGCGCCGCCGTGGCGAGCTGGGCCACCAGCTGCAGGAGGTCGGTACCCATGTCGGTCGTGAAGCGCTGCGCGTCGCGCGAGCCCAGGGCCAGCACGCCCGTGCACCGTTGCGAGGACGGTATGCGCAGGGCGAGAATGGCGATGGAGGCCGGCGCGGTCTTGAACAGTCCGGCCGCGGGCTGATCCTGTGCCGGCCCGCACCAGGGCTGTTCGAGGCGCTTGGCCTGCTCGGCGATGGCGGTATCGACCGCCTGTGCGCACGGGTGATCCGGCGCCAGATGCGGCAGGTCCCACACGCGCAAGGCCACCATGGGCAGGTCGAAATGCTGGGCCAGCCCTTGCGTGATGCGCTCGGGCAGGGCCTGAGCGTCGGCTTCTTGCAGCAGATCGGCGCACCAGTGCGTGAGCAGCACCGCCAGGCGCTCGTTGCCCGAGGCGTGCTGCATCAGGCCCGAGAGCTGGCGCTCCAGCGTGTTGCAGCGCTCGCGCAGGCTGCGCACCTGGCGCTCGCCCAGGGAAATGACGCCTTTCTGCTGCGGGTGGGGCACGCTCAATTGTGCGAACACGGCTTCGTGCTCGATGAAGAATTCCGGGTTTTCGCTCAGGAAACGGGCGATTTCAGCCGCCTCGGGAACAGACTTGCTCATGGATGCTCGGGATGGACGCTGCGCGATGAATGCCAGTATAAGCATAAGCGGCCGCGCCGGCCACGTAGAGTCGCCGCTTCAATACGGCTTGGGCTCGCCGATGTCCGGCCGCGTTTTGAAGCGGCGATGAACCCAGTAGTACTGGGCCGGATCTTCGCGCACCCAGGCTTCGATGGCGCGGTTCAGGCGGGCCGTGGCCGCTTCCAGGCTGTCTTCGCCCGGGAAGTCCGCCAGCGGCGCGAGCACGGTGACATGGTAGCGCCCGCTGTCCTCGTCCAGCCGGCTGAGGATGGGAACGACCGCGGCCTCCCAGTTGCGTGCGAGTTGCGCCGTGGTGGGCAGGGTGGCGGCGGGAATACCGAAGAAGGGCACGAACACCGCGCCCCTGCGCCCGAAGTCCATGTCCGGCAGGTAGTACACGGGGATGCCCCGGCGCAGGTGGCGCAGCAGGCCGCGGACGCCGTCGCGGCGACTCACCAGGTGCACCGTGTTGAAGCGCCCCCGGCCCTCGCGCACCAGGGCGTCCACGCCGGGCTGGCTTTGCGGCGTGTACAGCGTTGCCGATTCCTTCAGGAACAGCGTCAGGCGCGTGGCGGCCGCATCCAGTCCGATCATGTGCGGCGCCAGCAGAATGATGCGCCGCTGCTGCGCGAGCAGCGCTTCCAGGTGTTCCAGGCCGGCGATGGGCGTGTGATGACGGATGTCGTCCTCGGTGCCAAACCAGAGCAGGCCGCGGTCGATGATGGATTGCGCCAGCAGGCGGAAATGACGTTTGACCCAGGCTTCGCGTTCCTGCGCACTGCGCTCGGGAAAGCACAGCGCGAGGTTGGTGCGCACGATCTGCGCGCGCGAGCGCAGGAAATGCTGCGCGAACCAGGCGAGCGCTCGGGCGCGGCGCCGCCGCGCCGGCCAGGACAGGCGGCCGAAGTGGCGGAACAGGGCGCGCAATACGGCGCGCAGCAGGGCAGTGCGGTTCAGGCTCATGGGAAGGGCGGTGCCTCGGGGCGCGCGGGCGCGCCGTCAGGGCGCTTGTAGCGGCTGTAGCTCCACAAGTATTGCTCCGGGAAGCGGCGGATCAGGTCTTCCATGGATTGATTGATGGTGGCCACCATTTCGGGCAGCGTGGCGGGCAGGGGCTCCGCCAGGCGCTGGTAATGGATGCGCCAGCCGCGCCCCGCCGGCAGGCGTTCGCCCGCCATGAGGATGATGGCGACGCGGGTTTGCAGCGCCAGTCGGGCGGCCAGCGTCATGGTGTAGGCGGGGCGGCCGAAGAACGGCGTCCAGATGCCTTCGCCGCCGCCGGGGACCTGGTCGGGCAGCAGGCCGACCGCCTCGCCGCGGCGCAGGGCGCGCACGAATTCGCGCACGCCCTGCCGGTTGGCCGGTACGGCGGTGAGGCCAGGCAGTTCGCGTGCGCGCGCCATGACCGGCGCCAGCGGCGCCCAGCGCGGCGGACGATACATGACGGTGATGGGTTGATGGCGTGCGATGTGGCGCGCCGTGATCTCGAAGCAGCCCAGGTGCGGCGTGAGGAACAGCGTGCCCCGGCCTTCTTCGTGCGCGGCGTGGACCAGCGCCTCGTCCGCGCTCACGGTGCGGTCCAGGCATTGCGCGTGGTCGAGCCAGACCTTGGGGGTTTCCAGGATCATGGCGCCCGATTGCGCCGACGCCCGCCAGGCGAAGGCTTTGTCCATGTAGCCCGCCTGGCGCGCGTTGCGGTTCAGGCGCAGGCGGTAGCGGCCCGGAAACAGATAGACCAGACGCCCCAGCGTACGGCCCACGGCGTGCAGCAGGGGAAGCGGCAGGCGCGCCATCAAACGGAACAGGGCCAGAAGCATTGTGGCTGGAAACCTTCTCTTGGGTGCGGGCAGGTCATACAACGCCCGTCATTTTCGCGTAAAATCCCCGGAACCGCCGGTCGGGCACCTCTGGCTGGCCGATTCAGCTGAAAACCTGGACACCATTGTCGTGGCAAAAAACGAATTCCTCTTCACTTCCGAATCGGTTTCCGAAGGCCATCCCGACAAGATCTCGGATCAGATCTCGGATGCCATTCTCGACGCCATCCTGACGCAGGATCCTTATGCGCGGGTGGCTGCCGAAACCCTGTGCAACACCGGCCTGGTCCTGCTGGCCGGTGAAATCTCCACCACGGCAAATGTGGATTATATTCAGGTGGCGCGCGACACCATCCGGCGCATCGGTTACGACCGGCCCGAGTACGGCTTCGATTACCGTGGCTGCTCGGTGCTGGTCGCCTTCGATCGCCAGTCGCCCGACATCGCGCAAGGGGTCGATCGCGCGCCCGATGCCCAGCCGGATCAGGGCGCGGGCGACCAGGGGCTGATGTTCGGCTACGCGTGCGATGAAACGCCGGATCTCATGCCGGCGCCCATCTGGTACGCGCACCGCCTGGTGCAGCGCCAGAGCGAACTGCGCAAGGACGGGCGCCTGCCCTGGCTGGGCCCCGATGCCAAGTCCCAGGTCACGTTCCGCTATGTCGACGGCCGTCCGGCCGAGGTCGATACGGTGGTGCTGTCGACGCAGCATGCGCCCGACATGCACCAGGATGACATCCGCGATGCCGTGCTCGAGCACATCATCCGCCCCTGCTTTGCCGAAGGCTTGCTGACGGACAACACCCGTTACCTGGTGAACCCCACCGGCCGCTTCGTGATCGGCGGCCCCCAGGGGGATTGCGGCCTGACCGGGCGCAAGATCATCGTCGATACCTACGGCGGGGCCTGCCCGCATGGCGGTGGTGCGTTTTCGGGCAAAGATCCGTCCAAAGTCGACCGCTCCGCAGCCTATGCGGCGCGCTACGTGGCCAAGAACGTGGTGGCGGCCGGGCTGGCGCGCCAGTGCCAGGTGCAGCTCAGCTACGCCATCGGCGTGGCCGAACCCATCAACATCACGGTGTATACCGAGGGCACGGGCGTCATTCCCGACAGCGCCATCGCCGCGCTGGTGCGCGCGCATTTCGACCTGCGCCCGCGCGGCATCATCACCATGCTGGATTTATTGCGGCCCATCTACGGCAAAACCGCCAGCTACGGCCACTTCGGTCGCGACGAGCCCGAATTCAGCTGGGAAGCCACCGATCGCGCGGCCGCGCTGCGGCGCGCCTGAAAACGCGCGGAAACATCGGTTACACTGGCGCCATCTGAGGGGCGCTGCAACGGCTTTCCCGGCACGGGTCTTCCGTGCACGAGGCCGCCAGGCTCAGACATCCGGTAGTAACGGCGCTCATTCGTCCCCTGCGCGGGGCGCATGGGCGGGGCTCGTGCGCCGTGCAGGTCAACCAGGAGCACGCCTGCATGAAACCAAGCACTGAAGCCAATTTCACCGACTACGCCATCGCCGATATCGGCCTGGCCGCCTGGGGCCGGCGCGAGATCGCCATCGCCGAAACGGAAATGCCCGGCCTGATGGCCACGCGCGCGGCCTACGCCGCCGACCAGCCGCTCAAGGGCGCGCGCATCGCCGGCAGCCTGCACATGACCATCCAGACGGCGGTGCTGATCGAGACCCTCATCGCGCTGGGCGCGCAGGTGCGCTGGGCCTCGTGCAACATCTTCTCTACGCAAGATCATGCCGCCGCCGCCATCGCCGCGGGCGGCACGCCGGTGTTCGCCATCAAGGGCGAGACGCTGGCGCAATACTGGCAGTATGCCCACGACATTTTCGACTGGCCCGACGGCGGTCACGCGAACATGATCCTCGACGACGGTGGCGATGCCACGCTGCTGCTGCACCTGGGCGCCCGTGCCGAAACGGATCCGGGCGTGCTGGACGACAGCGCGGCCAGCGAGGAAGAGCGCGTCCTGCACGCGACCATCCGCACCCGCCTGGCGCAGGACCCGCGCTGGTATTCCGAGCGCCTCGCGGCCGTGCGCGGCGTCACCGAGGAAACCACGACGGGCGTGCAGCGCCTGTACCGGATGGCGCGCGAAGGCGCGCTGGCCTTCGCCGCCATCAACGTCAACGATTCGGTCACCAAGTCCAAGTTCGACAACCTCTACGGCTGCCGCGAGTCGCTGGTCGACGGCATCAAGCGCGCCACCGACGTCATGGTGGCGGGCAAAATCGCCGTCGTGTGCGGCTTCGGCGACGTGGGCAAGGGCTGCGCCCAGGCGCTGGCGGCGCTGCGCGCCCAGGTCTGGGTCACGGAAATCGATCCCATCTGCGCCCTGCAGGCGGCCATGGAAGGCTATCGGGTGGTCGCGCTGGACGATGTGGCGGATCAAGCCGATATTTTCGTCACCGCTACGGGCAACTACCACGTCATCACGCGCGCGCACATGGCGCGCATGAAAGACCAGGCCATCGTGTGCAACATCGGCCACTTCGACAACGAGATCGACGTGGCCGCGCTGTCCGACCTGCGCTGGGAAGAAATCAAGCCCCAGGTCGATCACATCATCTTCCCCGACGGCAAGCGCATCATCCTGCTCGCCAAGGGGCGGCTGGTGAACCTGGGCTGCGCCACGGGTCACCCGTCCTTCGTCATGTCGGCTTCCTTCACGAACCAGACCTTGGCCCAGATCGAGCTGTTCACGCGCGGTGAACACTACACGCGGGGGCAGGTCTACGTCCTGCCCAAGCACCTGGACGAGCGCGTCGCGCGCCTGCATCTGGACAAGCTGGGCGCGCGGCTCACCACGCTGCGCCCCGACCAAGCCCGCTACATCCACGTCCCGGTCGACGGGCCCTACAAGCCCGATCACTACCGCTACTGATCACCCGCCAAGGGCAAGGAGCCTGCCATGGGAGTCCTGTTGCTTCTCTGGGTGCTGAATGCACTCGCTTTATTGATCGTCGCCTGGCTGCTGCCGGGCATCACTGTGGGCGGCTTTGGCAGCGCGCTGGTGGCCGCCCTGGTGCTGGGCCTGCTCAACACCCTGGTCAAGCCGGTGCTGGTGCTGCTGACGCTGCCCATCACGGTGGTGTCGCTGGGCCTGTTCCTGCTCGTCATCAACGCCCTGGTCTTCTGGCTCGCCGGCAGCATCCTGCGTGATTTTCACGTCGATGGCTTCGGCTGGGCCGTGCTGGGCGCATTGGTCTACAGTGTTGTTTCTACATTGTTGATCCGAGTATTGGCATGACACGGCCTTTGCTCAGTCTGGAGTTTTTCCCGCCGCGCGATGCCGCGGCGCAAGAACGCCTGATCCGCTCGGCCAAGCAGCTCATGGGTCTGCATCCCGAATACGTCAGCGTGACGTTCGGTGCCGGCGGCTCCACCCAGGGCGGCACGCTGGAAACGCTCAAGCTGCTGCGTAACCTGGGTTGCGAGGCCGTGCCGCACCTGTCCTGCGTGGGTGCAAGCCGGGCTTTCATCGGCGCCATGCTGGATCAGTATCGCGCACTGGGCGTGCGGCGCATCGTCGCCTTGCGCGGTGACCTGCCCTCGGGCATGGGCGGGGATTCGGGTGAGCTGCACTACGCCAGCGAGCTGGTGGCCTTCATCCGCGCGCACAGCGGTGCGCATTTTCACGTGGAAGTCGCCGCCTACCCGGAAACCCATCCCCAGGCGCTCAGCACTGCGGCAGATCTGCAGCACTTCGCGGCCAAGATCCGGGCGGGCGCGGATGGCGCCATCACCCAGTATTTCTTCAATGCGGACGCCTATTTCGACTTCGTTGCGCGCCTGCGTGCCATGGATGTGAGGGTGCCCGTGGTGCCCGGCATCATGCCCATCACGAACGTGGATCAGCTGCTGCGCTTTTCCGGCATTTGTGGCGCCGAGGTGCCGCGCTGGCTGCGCCTGCGCCTCATGGATCTGGCGGGCGACAAGGCCGCCCTGCGCGCATTCGGCGTGGATTTCATTGCCGGGCTGTGCCGGCGCCTGCTGGATGGCGGTGCGCCCGGCCTGCACTTCTATACGCTGAACCAGGCGGTGGCCACGCAGGCCATCTGTGAGCGTCTGGGGCTGTCCGGTGCGCCGCAGGCGGGTGCTCAGAGCACGGGCGCGGGCATGGGCCAGCCCTTGTCGGTCAGTATGCCGTCCAGCCGCTGATCGTGGGGTGCGGGCGCGTAGTCTTCCTGGCTCAGGTCGCCCGTGGCCCAGGCCACGCCCATGCTGGTGAAGGCGTGGCCCTGTGCTCGCCAATCCGCCAGCGTGCGGTCATAATAGCCTTTGCCATAGCCGAGGCGATCGCCCTGGCGGGTATAGCCCAGCGTCGGCACCAGCACGATGTCGGGCAGGGGCGCAACGGCGCCGGTGGGCTCCTGAATGCCGTAAGGCCCTTCCTGCAGCGCCTCGCCCGGTTGCCAGCAGCGGAATTCCAGTGGCGCATCGGCGCTGCGCACGACCGGCAGGGAAATCTCGTAACCGTCTTCCTCGGCCCACTGGCGCAGCAGCGGCTGCAGCTCCGGCTCGCCGGGCATGGACCAGAAGGCGGCGATGCGCCGCACCGGCGTGCCCCCGGCTTCGCGGATGCGGGTCTGGTTGGTCGCCAGCCAGGTGAACAGGCGGCCGCGGATGAGCAGGGCGCCGCGGCTGATGTCACGCGGTTCCTGCGCGGCGCGTTTCTGCTTGAGCTTTTCCCGCAGGGATGAGACAGTAGGACGGTGAGGAGTCATGATCGTTACTTTAATGGGGCAGGGCAAAATGGCGCTATGGGCACAACGGTATCAGAAATGCGGGAATTTTTCTGCGCACCGCTGGCGCCGGGCGCTGGCAATCATCGGCATGCCGCTGGCGCTCGCGGGTTGCTCGGGGGCGTCCGCACCGGCGCAGTCGGCGCAGGCGCAAGCGCAAGCGGCGCCCGCCGCGCTCACGCCGCCGCCCGGGCCAGACTTGCGTGGTGTCGCGGTGCCGCCCGAGGCGCGTCAGGCCGTGATCGATGCACGCGCCGCACTAGAGCAGAAGGACTGGGCCCGGTTGGGCGAGCAGCGCGCTGCGGCGCGCGGCGATGCCGTCCTCGGTGAGTATCCCGCCTACTGGTGGCTGCGCCAGCAACTGCATGATTCCACGCGCCCCGTGCCCGAAGCCGATATCACCGAATTTCTGGACGTCAGCACCAATGCCTACCTGGTGCAACGCCTGAAGGGTGACTGGATCGTGGCCGCGGTGCGCGGCGGCAACGCCGCCACGGCGCTCGCGATGGCAGCCGATGCCGTGCGTACGCCGGCGGTCGATTGCGCGCTGCTGCAGGCCCGGGCCATGCAAGGGGATGCGCAGGTCACGGCGCACGAGGCGCTCGCGGTGTTCCGGCCGGGCATGACGTGCTGGACCATGCTGGATGAGCTGATCGCGCGCCAGATCGTCGGCTTCGACGCGTTGGTGCCGGCGCTGCGCGCGCTGCTGGAAGCCGGCAGCACCGCCCCCGCCCGGCGCATGGCGGCCAATCTGTTCGACGGCGCGCAGATGGTGCAGTACACGGCGCTGCTGAAAAACCCCAGAAAATGGCTGGCTGCCCAGGGCACACCGCGCAGCGCGGCGCAGATCGAGCTGGTGACGCTGGCCTTGTCGCGCCTGGCGCGGGAAAAGGACAGGGTGGCGCAGGCGGCCTGGGTCGAGAAGCAGTGGCAAGCCCGTCTGCCCGCCGCCAATATCGCCTGGGTCTGGAGCCAGTTTGCGCTGGTGGCCGTGCTCAATGGCGAAGCCGAGGCGGCGCGCTGGTACCGGCGCTCGGGCGACGGGCCCATGACGGATTACAGCCATGCCTGGCAGGTGCGCGCCGAATTGCGCGCCCATCCCATCGACTGGGCCCAGGTACAGCAGGCCATCGGCCGCATGAGCACGCGCCAGGCGCATGAACCGGTGTGGATGTACTGGCAGGGCCGCGCCCTGCAGGCGCAAGGCCGGCACGAGGCCGCCATGCAGCAGTACGCCGCCATCGCCAACGATCTGGGTTTTTATGGTCAGCTGGCCAACGAGGAGCTGGGCCATGCGCCCTTCATTCCCGCGCTCCCGGCGCCCGTCACCGCCGCCGAGCTCGAGAACGTGCGTGCGCGGCCCGGACTGCAGCGCGCCCTGGCCTTGTTCGATCTGGGCTGGCGCCCGCAGGCGGTACGGGAATGGGTGCATGCGGTGGCGGGCCTGGATGACCGGCTGCTGCTCGCCGCGGCCGAGCTGGCGCGCGAAGAACACCTGTACGATCGGGTCGTGAATACCTCGCTGCTCACGCGTGACGAGATCGATTTCACCCAGCGCTTCATCGCGCCGTTCGAAGATCGCGTGGCGCAAAAGGCGCAGGAAGTGGCGCTCGATCCGGCCTGGGTCTACGGCCTCATTCGCCAGGAATCGCGCTTCATCATGGATGCGCGCTCACGCGTGGGCGCCTCCGGCCTGATGCAACTGATGCCGGCAACCGCCAAATGGGTGGCCGGCAAGATCGGGCTCAAAGCGTTCACCCCGGCGTCGGTGAATGATTTCGATACCAATACGCTGCTGGGTACGCGCTATCTGCGCATGGTGCTGGATGGCCAGGAGGGCTCGGAGCTGCTGGCGTCGGCGGGTTACAACGCCGGACCGGGACGCTCGCGGCAGTGGCGCGCGCGGCTCGCGGCGCCGGTCGAAGGCGCCATCTTCGCCGAAACCATTCCGTTCACCGAAACCCGTCTGTACGTGAAGAACGTCATGTCCAACGCCGTGTACTACGGCATGATGTTCTCCGGCGAACCGCAGTCGCTCAAGGACCGCCTGGGCGAGATCCGTCCGCCGGCCGTGGCCAGCCGATGAGCGATGCGGCCACACAGGGGCTCGCGGTCTACGTCGTGGGCGGGGCCGTGCGCGATGCGCTGCTGGGCCTGCCGGCCGGCGACCGGGACTGGGTTGTCGTGGGCGCTGAACCGGCGGACATGGTGGCGCGCGGCTTTGTGCCGGTGGGCGGGGATTTTCCCGTGTTCCTGCACCCGGACACGCACGAGGAATACGCCCTGGCGCGCACCGAGCGCAAGTCCGGCCGGGGCTACAAGGGCTTCGTTTTCCACGCCGGCAAGGACGTCACCCTGCAGGAAGACCTGGCGCGGCGCGACCTGACCATCAACGCCATTGCCCGCACGGCGGACGGGGTGCTGGTCGATCCCATGGGCGGGCAGGCGGACTTGCGCCGGCGCGTGCTGCGCCACGTCAGCCCGGCGTTTTCCGAGGATCCGGTGCGTTTGCTGCGCCTGGCCCGTTTCGCCGCGCGCTTCAGTGATTTTTCCATCGCGCCGGAAACCGGGGCGCTGGCCCGGGCTTTGGTCGAGAACGGCGAAGTCGACGCTTTGGTGCCCGAGCGGGTCTGGCAGGAACTGGCCAAGGGTTTGATGACGGCGCAGCCGGCGCGCATGGTGGCCGTGTTGCGGGATGTGGGCGCGCTGACGCGCGTTCTGCCGGGGCTGACGCTGGTGCCGGACTGGTGCCGGGAATTGGCGTGTACGGCGCAGCAGACGCTGCCGCTGGCCGCGCGCTTTGCCGTGCTGTGCCGTGGCGCGGCCCAAGCCGAGGCGTTGGCGCGCCATGTGCGCGCTCCGGTGGTCTGCCGCGATCAGGCGCGTCTGCTGCCGGGCGTGATCGACGCCCTGCGCGCCCCGTGCTCGGCGTCGGCATTGCTGGATGTGCTGATGGCCTGCGATGTCTTGCGCCGGCCCGAGCGCTTTCTGGCCTTGCTCGATGCCGCCGCCTGTGTGCTGCCGGTCGACAGACCGTTCTGGCAGGCCTGCATGGCCGCGCTCGCCGGCGTGGATGCGGGGGCCATCGCCGCCCGTTTTGCCGCCCAGCCGGCCGCCATCCGTGCGGCGCTGGCGCAGGCCCGGCACGCCGCGCTCGCCGCGGTACTGGCGGCACGCTCAGAGGCGGTGGCGCCTGTCCCCCCGGCCGAAACCGATTAAGCGGTCGTCCAGTCCCCTGCCCAGTGCCATTACCTTGAACAGCTCGCCCATCTCGGCCTCGGAAAGCAGTGTCTGCACGGCCGACAGCATGCGCGGGTCGGTTGCGTTGTCCTGCGCCTGCAGCACGGCGGGCAGGCCGGCCTCGATGAGGAAGCGGGCCTGCGCCGTGTAGCCCAGCACGTCCAGCCCCCCGTCGCGCGCGGCGTCGGCCATGGCGGTGAAGTCCACGTGCGCCGTCACGTCCTGCAGGCCGGGCAGGGCGAGCGCATCGGCGTGGCTATGGTGGCGATAGTGGCACATGAGCGTGCCCTGGTGGCGTTGCGGGTGGTAGTACTCGTGGCGCGGGAAGCCGTAGTCGATCAGCAGGGCGGCGCCGCGGGTGAGCCAGCGACCCAGGTCGCGCACCCAGGCTTCGGCGCGCAGGTTGATTTCTGACGCGTATCCCGGCAGACAGGGCATGCGCGCGGCAACGACCGCCCGCAGCGCCGGCCCCGCCGGACGTGATTCCCAGGCAAAGGCGTTGCCGGCGGGCACGACGTAGCGCTCCGAGAGGCTGCCGTCGTCTTCCCAGCGAAACAGCTGCACCGGCATGGCATCCAGCACTTCGTTGGCCAGTACACAGCCCTCGAAGGCCTGCGGCAGGCGATCGAGCCAGCGCACCTGGCTGCCGAAGGCCGCCAGGCGCGCTTCCTGGCGCTCGCGCAAATCGGGGGACAGCTCCAGGATATGGTAGACGACCGCGATGCCGGCCTCGCGCAGCGCGTCCAGCAGATCGGCCGCCAGGCGGCCTGTGCCCGCGCCGAACTCCAGGATGTGCGCTTGCGCGCACTGCGACAGCACTTGCGCGACGGGCCGCGCCAGGGTGCGCCCGAACAGAGGCGTCAGCTCTGGCGCGGTGGTGAAGTCTGCCCGCGGCAGGTCGGCATCCAGCTTGAGGCTGCCGGCGGCGTAATAGCCCAGCCCGGGCGCGTACAGCACCGCGTCCATCCAGGCATCGAAGGGCAGGCCCGCTGGCACTTGCGCAGCCATGCGCTCGCGCAAATACGCCGCGAGCCGTGCGCTGTGTGCCTGGGCTTCGGCATCGGGCGCCGGCAAGCCCGCGGGCAGCCCGGCAGCCCGGCTAGTGGATGGCGTCATCGAAGAAGAGCGCCTGCAGGGCCGCCCCCGGATCGGCGGCGCGCATGAACGCTTCGCCCACCAGGAAAGCGTTGACCCCATGCTGGCGCATGCGCGCGACATCGCCGCTGTCCAGGATGCCGCTTTCCGTCACCACCCGGCGTTCGTCCGGAATGTGCGCCAGCAGATCCAGCGTGGTCTCCAGCCGCGTTTCGAAGCTGCGCAGGTTGCGGTTGTTGATGCCCAGCAGCGGCGACTGTAGCTGCAGCGCCGTGTCGAGCTCGTCGCGATCATGGATTTCGATCAGCACGTCCATGCCCAGCTCCATGGCCAGGCTTTCCAGCTCGCGCAGCGCGGGCAATTCCAGGGCGGCGACGATGAGCAGGATGCAGTCCGCCCCCATCGCGCGTGCCTGGATGATCTGGTAGGGATCGATCATGAAATCCTTGCGCAGCACGGGCAGCGCGCAGGCCGCCCTGGCCTGGCGCAGGTGATCGGCCGCGCCCTGGAAGAATTGCACATCGGTCAGCACCGACAGGCAGGCCGCGCCCGCCGCCGCGTAGGCGGTGGCGATTTCCACCGGATTGAAGGGGTCGCGAATGACGCCGCGCGACGGCGAGGCGCGCTTGATCTCCGCGATGACGCCGGGCTGCCCCTGGGTGATGCGATCCTGCAGCGCGCGCGCAAAGCCGCGCACGTCTTGACGGCTGCGCGCTTCACGCAGCAGATCGGCTTCGCTGCGCATCTGTCGGGCGCTGGCGACTTCCGCCTTCTTGGCCTCGAGAATCCGGGCGAGTATGTCGGTCATTGTGCGTACGTCCGTGTGCGGGAACAAAAGGTGTCGAGCCGCGCGCGCGCCGCGCCGCTGGCCAGCGTTTCCCTGGCCAGCGCCAGGCCCTGCGCCAGGTCGTCGGCGCCATTGCCGGCGTAAATGGCCAGCCCGGCATTGAAGATGACGATATCACGCGCGGTTCCGGGCGTGTTGTCCAGGGCGGCCAGCACCATTTTTGCCGATTCCTCCCGGCTGGCGACCTGGATGGAGCGCGCCGAGACCATGGCGATGCCGAAATCCTCGGGATGGATCTCGTACTCGCGCACCTTGCCGTCCTTGAGCTCGCCCACCATGGTGGCGGCGCCCAGCGTAGCCTCGTCCATGCCGTCGCGTCCGTGTACGATCAGCACATGCTGCGAGCCCAGGCGTTGCAGCACGCGTACCTGGATGCCCACCAGATCCGGGTGGAACACGCCCATGAGCTGGTTGGCGGCGCCCGCGGGGTTGGTGAGCGGGCCCAGAATGTTGAACAGGGTGCGCACGCCGAGTTCCTTGCGCAGGCTGGCGACGTTTTTCATGGCGCTGTGATGGCTGGGCGCGTACATGAAGCCGATGCCCGTGGTGTCGAGGCAGTCGGCGACCTGCTCCGGGCTGAGCATGATGTTGGCGCCCAGGGCCTCGAGCACGTCGGCGCTGCCCGAGGACGATGACGCGCTGCGTCCGCCATGCTTGGCCACCTTCACGCCGGCAGCGGCGGCCACGAACATGGCCGCCGTGGAGATATTGAAGGTGTGTGCGCCGTCGCCGCCGGTGCCGCACAGATCCAGCAGGTTCTCCGGATCCTGCACCGGCACGGGCAGGGCGAATTCGCGCATGACGGTGGCGGCGGCGGTGATCTCGCCGATGGTCTCCTTCTTGACGCGCAGGCCCATGATGAGGGCGGCGGCGATCTGGGGCGACATCTCGCCGCACATCAGCATGCGCATCAGGTGCAGCATTTCCTCGTGGAAAATTTCACGGTGCTCGATGCAGCGCACCAGCGCTTCGTTGGGTGTGATGGTCATTCTCCGTCCCTTCTTTGTCTTGGGTGTGCGTTCAGGCTTCGAGAAAATTCTTCAGCAGCTGGTGGCCCTGCTCGCTGAGAATGGATTCCGGGTGGAACTGCACGCCGCTGAGCGGCAGAGCGCGGTGGCACAGGCCCATGATCTCGCCGTCCTCCGCGTGCGCGGTGATGCGCAGGCAATCCGGTACGTGGTCCGGATCGACCACCAGGGAATGGTAGCGCGTCACGCTCAGCGGCTGGTTCAGCCCGCGGAAGACGTCGCTGCCATCGTGGGTGACGGCCGAGACCTTGCCGTGCATGATCTGCCCGGCACGCCGCAAACGCCCGCCAAAGGCGCAGGCAATGCCCTGGTGACCCAGACACACGCCCAGGATGGGCACTTCGCCCGCGAAGGCCGTGATCACGTCCTGCAGGATGCCGGCGCGTTGCGGCGTGCCCGGTCCGGGGGACAGGCAGATGCGATCGGGCTTGAGCGCCCGGATCTCGTCCACCGTGATCTGGTCATTGCGATGAACCACGACCTGCTCGCCCAGTTCGCCAAAGTATTGGACCAGGTTCCAGGTGAAAGAATCATAATTGTCCAGCATCAGCAACATGATGATCGACTCCGTAAAAGGCTAGGGCTCAAATGGGTTCATCAAGCCCGAACTGGACTTGTTCGGCGGCCCGCAGCAGCGCGCGCGCCTTGGCTTCGGTTTCCTGCCATTCGGCTTCCGGGCTGGAATCCGCCACAATGCCGGCGGCGGCCTGCACGTACAGCATGCCGTCCTGGATCACGCCGGTGCGGATCGCGATGGCCAGGTCCATCTCGCCGCCGTAGCTCAGGTAGCCGGCCGCCCCACCGTAGATGCCGCGGCGCACCGGCTCGAGCTCGTCGATGATTTCCATCGCGCGCACCTTGGGCGCGCCGGTGAGCGTGCCCGCCGGGAAGGTGGCGCGCAGCACGTCCATGTTGCCCAGGCCTTCGCGCAGCTCGCCCGTGACATTGGACACCAGGTGCATGACGTGGGAATAGCGTTCGATGCTCATGGTGTCGGTCACTTCCACCGTGCCGGTACGCGCCACGCGGCCCACGTCGTTGCGTGCAAGATCGATGAGCATGACGTGTTCGGCGCGCTCTTTCGGATCGGCCGTGAGCTCTTCGGCCAGGCGCGCGTCCTCGGCCGGCGTGGCGCCGCGCTTGCGCGTGCCGGCCAAGGGGCGGATCGTCACTTCCGTGACCTCGCCCTGCGGCTTTTCCACCTGTTCCTGGCGCACCAGGATCTCCGGCGACGCGCCCACGACCTGGAAGCGATCGAAGTTCCAGTAGTACATGTAGGGCGAGGGGTTGAGCGAGCGCAGCGCGCGATACAGGGACAGGGGTGAATCGCGGAACGGCTTGGCGATGACCTGGCCGACCTGTACCTGCATGATTTCACCCGCAGCGATGTATTCCTTGGCCTGGTGTACGGCCGCGAGGTAATCGGCCTTCTCGAAATCGCGCCGGGCCTCGGTCTGCAAGCTGGCGTAGGCGTAGGGAATGACGACGGGCATGCGCAGTTTTTCGCGCAGTTCCTTGAGGCGGCGCCGGGCGCGTGCATAGGCTTCGGGCAGGGCCGGATCGGCGTACACGAGCAGATAGGTGCGACCCGCCAGGTTGTCCACGATGACCAGCTCATCCACCTGCAGCAGCAGGATGTCGGGAATCCCTTCTTCCTGGCCCGCGGGCAGCGGTTTGGTGGACGGCCCCAGGCTGGGTTCGATGTGGCGCACGGTGTCGTAGCCGAAATACCCGGCCAGCCCGCCGGCGAAGCGCGGCATGCCCGGGCGCAGGGCGACCTTGAAGCGCTGCTGATATTGCTCGATGAAATCGAGCGGGTTGCCGTCATGGGTTTCCACGCAGGCGCCGTCGCGCATGACCTGCGTGGTGTTGCCACTGGATTGCAGCAGCGTGCGCGCCGGCAGCCCGATGAAGGAATAGCGCCCGAAGCGCTCTCCGCCGACGACGGATTCCAGCAGGAAGCTGTTGCGCCCGCCTTCGGGACCGCCATGGGCCAGCTTGAGGTAGATGGCCAGCGGCGTGTCGAGATCGGCGTAGGTCTCGGCGATGATGGGAATGCGGTTATAGCCTTGTGCGGCCAATGCATTGAATTCGATTTCTGTCATGAAGGTCTCGTTGGCGGGTGAACTGCGGGCCGGGACAGGAATCGACATCGCCCGGCAGCGTGGATTCCGGGCATTGCATTCGGTCAGACTGGCGGCACACCCAGGGATACGGTGTGCCGGGCGCAGATACCGCTACCCGGAGCACAGACGCCACCAGCGCCAATAGGCGCGGGGCGATGCGGGGTAAAGGCGGTCTGTATTCATGATTATGGTTCTGCGTATCAGAAACCCGCCCAGCGGGCGGCGTGCATGATGGACGTTACTATAGCATCCACATCGAGCGTATGCACCGGTTGGCCTTCGTTATAGCCATAGGGCACGGCCAGCACGGGGGTGCCGGCGGCCCGTCCCGCCTGGGCATCGTTGATGGAATCCCCTATGAGCACGACTTGCGCCGGGTTCAGGCCCAGCGTGTTGCAGGCGTGCAACACCGGCATGGGATCAGGCTTGCGGCGCGCGCAGGTATCGCCGCAGACGACGACCTCGAAATACGCGTCCAGGCCAGTCTGCGCCAACAGCGGCAGGGTGAACTCCGTCAGCTTGTTGGTGACGACCCCCAGGCGGGCGCCGCCCTGGGCAAAAGCCTGGAGGCCCTCGATCACGCCCGGATAGGGGCGTGCGTAGCGGCCATTGAGCCGGCGATACTGCGCCAGGTAGGCGTCCAGCCCCTGCGCGATGCGCGCCTCGGCATCGGCCGCAGCGGGTTCCCGCAGGGCCAGCAATTGCCCGACCATGTTGGCCGAACCCTTGCCCACGGTGTCGCGAATGCGGTCTTGCGGCAGGGGCGCCAGGCCCAGGTCCTGCAGCATGGCGTTTGCGGCGGCGACGATGTCGGCCAGAGTATCCAGCAACGTGCCGTCGAGGTCGAGCAGGGCGGCTTTGATAGGTGCGGCCATGGCTCAGACCGGCAGCGTGGCGACGCGCGCCAGTTGGTCGCGCAGGGCGCGAATGGTGGCGGGGTAGTCGCCCTGGCCGAAGATGGCCGAGCCGGCCACGAACGTGTCGGCACCGGCCGCCGCGATGGCGCCGATATTGTCCCGCTTGACGCCGCCGTCGACCTGGAGCGCGATGGGCTGGCCGCCGCGGGCCGTCCAATCGTCGATGCGCCGGCGCGCCTGACGCAGCTTGTCGAGGGCGGTGTCGATGAAGGCCTGGCCGCCAAAGCCGGGGTTGACCGACATGACCAGGATGAGGTCGATGCGGTGCATGAGGTGATCGAGCCAGTGCAGCGGGGTGGCCGGATTGAATGCGAGCCCGGCGCGGCACCCGTGTTCGCGGATCAGGGCCAGCGTGCGGTCGACATGGCGGCTGGCTTCCGGGTGGAAGCTGATGATGTCCGCGCCCGCCTTCGCGAACGCCGGAACCAGGCTGTCGACGGGCTCGACCATCAGGTGGACGTCGATGGGGGCCCGCGTGTGCGGCCGCAAGGCCTGGCAGACCATGGGGCCGACCGTCAGGTTGGGTACATAATGGTTGTCCATCACGTCCAGGTGGATCCAGTCGGCGCCGGCGGCGATGACATCGCGGACTTCTTCGCCCAGACGGGAGAAATCGGCGGAAAGCAGGCTGGGCGCCAGACGGTAGACGGGGGGGCTGGCAGGGCTGAGGGGCGAGGCGGGCATCACGCGGCACATAAACAAGGCACAATATGCCATTATTGCAAAGAGCCTGTCGCAGGGAAAGTCACCGTGAAAGCTGAAGATGTCCTCGTCGCCGTCCAATCCCGTTACGTGGCCGAGCAGTCGCGCCCCAGCGAGAACGCCTACGTGTTCGCCTATGCCGTGACCATCACCAACCAGGGCAGCCAGACCATGCAGGTGGTCAGCCGCCAGTGGGTCATTACCGACGGCAGCCAGAACGTGCAGCGCGTGGGCGGTCTGGGCGTGGTGGGGCGCCAGCCCTTGCTCGGGCCGGGCGAGGTGTTCGAATACACCAGCGCCTGTCCGCTGCGCACGCCGGTGGGCACGATGCGGGGTGTGTATCATTGCGTGGCCGAAAACGGGGCGCCCTTTCAGGTGCCCGTGAACGAGTTCGTGCTGTCCGCCGCGCGCATTTTGCATTGATGGGGGGCGGGGTCGTGCGCGCATTGGTCAGGATTCCGGGGTTTCTGGCGCTCGCCGTGCTGGCGGCCTGTGGCAGCGTGCCGTCACCCACCGCCGTGCCGGCGGGAGAGGGGCCGGCGGCGCTGGCGGCGCGCGCGCTCGTCGTGCCCCCGCTCGAGGCACTGGGCGAGGCGCCGGCGCGCCGCTTGCGCGGGCGCTTCATTCCGGTCAGCTGGTCCACGCTGCCGGACTGGGCGCAGGACGATCTGGTGGGCGCCTGGGCGGCCTTCGTGAACGATTGCAAGGGCTTGATGCGCCCGGTCACGGGCGAACTCGCGCTGCCGGCGCGCGCCGATCCGCGCGCCTGGCATGCCGTGTGCCGCGAAGTCCAGGCGCTCGCGGCGCGCGACGGCGAGGTCGATGCCGCGACGCTGCGCAGTTTCTTCGAGCGCACGCTGCAGCCCTGGCGCGTCGCGGATGCGGCCGGAACCCCGGCGCGCAACACGGTCACGGCGTATTACGAACCGCTGGTGCGCGCATCGCGCCGGCGCCATGGTGACTATCAATGGCCCTTGTACCGCACGCCCGACGATCTGCTCACCATCGATCTGGGCGCGGTGTATCCGGAGCTGGCCGGCAAACGGGTGCGCGGCAAGCTCGATGGGCGCCGCGTCGTGCCCTACGACACGCGGGCCCAGATCGCGGCCAGCGCGGCGCGTCAGCCGCCGCCCATCGTCTGGGTCGATGACGCGGTGGAGGCCTTCTTCCTGCAGATCCAGGGTTCGGGACGCGCGCAGCTGGACGACGGCACGGTCATCCGCCTGGCCTATGACAACCACAATGGCCAGCCCTATTCCTCGATTGCACGCTGGTTGGCGGACCAGGGCGAGATGCCGCTCGCGCAGGCCTCCATGGCCAACATCAAGGGCTGGGCGCGGCGTCATCCCGAACGCGTGCCCGAGATGCTCAACGCCAACGCGGCCATGGTGTTCTTCCGCGAAGAGGCCATCGTGGATCCGGCGCTGGGGCCCGCAGGGGCCTACGGCATCCCGCTGGCGGCGGGGCGCGCCATCGCGGTGGATGCCGATTTCGTGCCGCTGGGCACGCCGGTCTATCTGTCCACTACTTTGCCGGCGAGCCGCAGGCCCTTGCGCCGGCTGGTGTTTGCGCAGGACACCGGGGCCGCGATCAAGGGTGCTGCGCGCGCGGATTATTATTGGGGTTTCGGCGATGAGGCCGGACGCCAGGCGGGACGCATGAAGCAGCCCGGCGATATGTGGGTGCTCTGGCCGCGCGCGGCGGGGGCACCGGCGGCACGGTGAAGAACATGACGGCTGACACAGTGTTGATCTGCGGGACCGGAATCGCCGGGCTGGCCACGGCCCTGGCGCTGGCGCGCGCCGGCTTTGCCCCGGCATTGCTGGGGCCGCGGCCGCGCTTGGCGCCCGCGGCGCAGGATCGCTATCATCCGCGTGTCTATGCCATTTCACCGTCCAGTCAGGCGTTCCTGGAAGCGCAGGGCGTATGGCATTTGATGAATCCGGCGCGCATTACGCCGGTGCAGACGATGGTGGTGTGTGGCGACGGCGATGGTCGCGTCGTGCTCGATGCCTGGCAGACCGCCCAGCCCGCGCTGGCGTGGATCGTCGAGTCGGGCGAGATCGAGCGCGCCCTGGCGCAGGCGGTGCAGGTCTTCGGTGTGGCCTGGCATGCGGAAAAATTCACCCGCCTCACGCCGGCGGGCGTGCTCACCGACGCGGCGCGCGAACTGCCGTTCGACCTGCTCGTCGCTGCGGATGGCGCGCACTCGCCCGTGCGTGCCGCGGCCGGCATTCGCCATCGCTGCCGGCCGTATGGCGATACCGGCATCGTGGTTCACCTGGATGCCGAACGCGCGCACCAAGGCTGCGCCATGCAGTGGTTCACGGGCGACAGCATCCTGGCCCTGCTTCCCCTGCCGGATACGGCGCAAGGGCCGCAGGTCTCCATGGTATGGTCCATGCCAGCGGCGCGCGCCGAGCATCTGCTGGCGCTGGCGCCCGAGGCCCAGGCGGACTGGCTGTCGCGCCATCTGCAGGCCGCCAGCGGCGGGTGCCTGGGCGCCCTGCGGCCGCGCAGCGCGCCGCTGGGTTTCCCGCTCACGCTGGAGGATAGCGATGTCGTGGCGCCGCGCATCGCCCTGGTGGGCGACGCGGCGCACCGGGTGCATCCGCTTGCGGGCCAGGGCCTGAATCTGGGCCTGGGCGATGTCGCCGCGCTGCGCGATGCGCTAGTGAACAAGGGCGCCTGGCGTGGCGTGGGCGATGCGCGCGTCCTGGCCCGCTACCGACGCGCGCGCGCCGAACCGGTGCAGGCCATGCGCATCGCGACCCATGGGCTGCACGCGCTGTTCGGCCTGCCTTGGGCGCCGGCGGCGTTCTTGCGCAACCGCGGCATGGCCTGGATCGATCGCAGCGCACTGGCCAAGCGCTGGCTGATAACCGGGGCGCGCTGAGGCGGCCCGCAACCCGGGGCCGTCGCGCCCCGCAGAGGAAGAACAGATGCGAAACGGGATACGAGCAGCATTGACGAGCCTGGCCTTGCTGGCCCTCGCGCCCGCGGCCGCGGGCGCGGCGGACAGTACGCTGGCGCAGGTGCAGACGGCGTTCGAGCAGCGCTTCCAGAACATGACGGTGGCGGCGGTGCGCGCCACACCCATGCCCGGCCTGTACGAGGTGCAGGTCGGCACCGAGCTGGTGTATGTGGATGCCCAGGTCGATTACGTGCTGCAGGGCAGCCTCATCGACGCGCGCACGCGCACCGATCTGACGGCCGCACGACTGCAGAAACTCTCGGAAGTACCGTTCGAGAGCCTGCCGCTGACGCTCGCGGTCAAGCAGGTAAAAGGGGACGGCAGCCGCGTGATGGCGGTGTTCGAAGATCCGAACTGCGGCTATTGCAAGCGGCTGCACGCCAGTCTGAAAGAGATCGATAACGTGACGGTCTACAGCTTCCTGTTTCCCATCCTCTCGCGCGATTCCGCCGAGAAGGCGCGCGATATCTGGTGCGCCAGCGATCCGGCGCACACCTGGCAGCGCTGGATGCAGCAGGGCGAGGTGCCGCCGGCCGCCCAGTGCGACGACAATCCGGTGCAGACGGTGCTGGCCCTGGGCCAGCGTCTGATGGTGCGCGGCACGCCCGCCATCGTGTTCGGCGATGGCACGCGCGTGAATGGCGCGCTGCCCGCCGCCGAGCTGGAGCGCCGGCTGGCCGCAACCCAGCCCTGAGCGGTTGCGGGTTGCGACGCGCTCAGGGCAGCGCGTACCAGACGTTGCCCGAGAACAGGGGGCGGGCCGTACGGTAGAACGAACCGGCTTTGGCGTGCCATGCGCCGTCGCCCGTTCGTTCCACTTCCGCGCCTACGGTCAGCACGCCGGAAGGCATGCCCAGGCGCAAGGGGCCGCTGCCGGCCCGGGGCGACAGGGCTTCGGCCGCCAGCGTGCCGTCGATGCGCGCCGCCACCGCGGTACACAGGGAAATCGTCAAGGGCAGGGCGCGGTGCGGCTGGCCGTTGGAGATGACGCGGGCGACCAGATCGATGTCCTTCTGCGCGACGGTATCGCCGGAGACCGTGGGATTGTCGCAGGGCGGGCGCACGATGCACACGAAAGGCACGATGGTGATGCGCCTGGCGGCCTCGACATCGGGCGCGATGCCCATGCGCACCGAGGCCTGCACGCGGATGGCGTCCAGCCGCGCCAGCACGTCCGCGCGCGCTTCCAGTTCATCGGGCAGCTCCAGCCCCGTGAGTCCTACGTCTTGCGCGCGCACGAAGACGGCCGCGTTGGCGGCATCCACGAGCGAGACTTCCAGCGTGCCCACGCCGGGCACATCCAGCATTTCGCGCGCCTGGCCGCTGGGCAGCAGCCGGCCCGTGCTGGCGCCGCCCGGCGCGATGAAATCCAGCCGGATGGGCGAACCCGTGCCGCTCACGCCGGGGATGGCCAGATCGCCCTCGTATTGCGCGCGCCCCTCGTGTACGGCGAAATGGCTGTGGATGATCTTGCCGGTGTTGGTGTTGTGGATGCGCACCAGGGCCTGCGCGCCGTCGGCCTGCACCATGCCCTGGTCCAGGGCAAACGGGCCCACGGCCGAGCTCATGTTGCCGCAATTGCCGCGATAATCCACGTGCGCCTGACGGATCATCACCTGTGCGAAGGTGTAATCCACGTCTGCGTCGGGATGGGTGGCCGGGCCGATGATGCAGACCTTGGACAGGGAAGAGACGCCGCCGCCCATGCCGTCGAGCTGGCGGCCGTAGGGGTCGGGCGAACCCATGGCCGCCAGGAAGCGGGGTGCCCAGTCATCCCGGTTCTGCGGCAGATCCCGGCGCTGCACCATGAGGGCCTTGCTGGTGCCGCCGCGCATGAAAACGGCAGGAAGCGTATGCATTGTCACCGTCTGTATCCTTTTCGTGGCTGTGGGTACAATACCCGGGTTTTATCATCGACAGGAATGCCACGACAATGACCCCCGTCCTGAAGGAGCTTGCCGTCGACACGCGTCGCGTGCAATACGTGCCCATGGCATACGTGCCGGGATTGGCAGACCTGCCGTTCTCGTTGCGCGTGCTGCTCGAAAACCTGTTGCGCCAGGCCGCCACGCGCGGCGCCGACGTTCAGGACCAGATCGCCGCCCTGCTTGCGCGGCAGGCGGGCGCGGCCATCGATTTCTATCCCGCGCGCGTGTTCGGCCAGGATATTCTGGGCCTGGTCATGTTACTCGACATGGCGGCCATGCGCGAGGCGGTGGCCGATGCGGGCGGGGATGCCGCGCAAGTCGTGCCCCAGGTGCCCATCGACGTCATCATCGACCATTCGCTGCAGGTGGACAGCTGGGCCAATCCCGACGCCGCCGACATCAATCTGGCGCGCGAATACCAGCGCAACGGCGAACGCTTCGCTTTCCTGCGCTGGTGCGGCAGCAGCTTCGAGGGCGTGCGCGTGGTGCCGCCCGGCAAGGGCATCATGCACCAGCTGCATATCGAGCACATCGGGCGCGTGGTCTGGCGCGATGCGCGCGCCGATGGCGAGCTGGTCTATCCCGATACCTGCGTGGGCACGGACAGCCATACCCCCATGGTGAACGGCCTGGGCATTCTCGGCTGGGGCGTGGGCGGCATCGAGGCCGAAGCCGTAATGGTGGGCCTGCCTGTCACCATCGCCTTGCCCGAAGTGGTCGGCATCGCACTCGAAGGCGCGCTGCCCGACGGCGTGCTGCCGACCGATCTGGTGCTGCTGATCACGCAAAAGCTGCGCGAGCTGGGCGTGGTGGGCAAATTCGTCGAGTTCTTCGGCCCGGGGCTGAAAACCTTGTCGGTGGGCGATCGCGGCATGATCGCCAACATGGCGCCGGAATACGGCGCCACGGCGGTCTTCTTTCCCATCGACCGCCAGGCCATCGACTACATGCGCATGACGGGCCGCAGCGAGGAGCACATCGCCCTGGTCGAGACCTACCACAAGGCCCAGGGGCTGTGGCGCGACGAGGACACGCCGGCACCGCGTTACGACCATGTGCTGACGATCGATCTTGCCGCGGTGCGGCCCGCCATCGCCGGGCCCAGCAATCCTGAGCAGCATCTCGATCTCGCCGCGGCGGCATCGGCGTTTCAGGCGCACCACGCGCGCATCGCCGGTCGTGCGGTGGACGCGGCGCGCCGCGTGCCTGTCGAAGGCCAGGACTACGGCCTGCACGACGGCGCCGTCGTCATTGCCGCCATCACTTCGTGTACCAACACCGCCAACGCCGCCAACATGATGGCCGCCGGTCTGGTGGCGCGCAAGGCGGTGGCGCGGGGCTTGTGCAGCAAGCCCTGGGTCAAGACTTCCCTGGTGCCCGGCAGCCAGGTCACGGCCGACGTGCTGCGTCGCGCCGGCCTGCAGGACGCGCTCGATACCTTGGGGTTTCACATCGCGGGCTTCGGCTGCACCACATGCAACGGGGGCTCCGGGCCCTTGCTGCCGGCCATCTCGCAGGCCATCAATGCGAACGACCTGGTCACCACCGCCGTGCTGTCGGGCAACCGCAATTTCGACGGGCGCATCCATCCCGACGTGCGCGCCAACTACCTCGCCTCTCCGGCGCTGGTCGTGGTCTATGCGCTCGCGGGGTCGCTCACCTGCGACGTCACGCGCGAGGCGCTGGGCGAAGACGCGCAAGGGCAGCCGGTGTATCTGCGCGACATCTGGCCCAGCGCGGCCGAGGTGGCGCAGGCCATTGCCGGTGCTTACGAGCGCGACCTGTTCATCGCGCGCTACGCCGAGCTCTATGAAGGCGGCGCGCCCTGGGATGCGCTGGCCATGGACAGCAGCGGCAACTTCCCCTGGGATCCGGACAGCAACTACATCCGCAAGCCGCCTTATTTCGACGGCCTGGCGCGCACGGCGGCCCCGGTGGCGGACATCCGTGGCCTGCGCCCGCTGGTGATCCTGGGTGATTCCATCACCACAGATCACATTTCGCCGTCGGGCGCCATCAGCCTGGGCACGCCCGCGGCGGATTTTCTCCTGTCCCGAGGCGTCGCACAGGTGGATTTCAACAATTACACCACGCGCCGGGCCAACCACGAGGTGGTGAAACGCGCCACCTTCGCCAACATCCGCCTGCGTAACCGCATGGTGCCCGGCATCGAGGGCGGGGTCACGCGCGTCATGCCCGACGGCGAGGTCATGCGCGTCTTCGAGGCGGCGCAGACCTACCAAGAGCGGCAAGTGCCGCTGCTCATCATCGCCGGCAAGAACTACGGTTGCGGGTCGTCGCGCGATTCCGCCGCCAAAGGCCCGGCGCTGCTGGGCGTGCGCGCCGTGATCGCCGAGAGCTTCGAGCGCATCCATCGCACCAACCTGGTCGGCATGGGCATCCTGCCGCTGCAATTCCCGCAGGGCACCTCGGCTGAAAGCCTGGCGCTGGACGGCAGCGAGACCTTCGACATCCTCGGTCTGGAATCCGGCCTGGGGGTCTTGTCTGCGGCGGAGCTGGTCATCCATCGCAGCAGCGGCGCGCCGGATCGCGTCACCCTCACCGTGCGCCTGGATACCGGCGAAGACGTAGAATACTGGCGCCACGGCGGCATCCTGCCGCGCGTCTGGCGGCATTACTTGCAGGCGGAATGAGTCATGAGTCTTTATCGTCAGTTGCAGCAACGCCAGGCGCAGGGCCGGCCCGTACGGGTGGCCATGATCGGCGCGGGAAAGTTCGGTGCCATGTATCTGGCCCAGGTGCCGCGCACGCCGGGCGTACACGTCGTGGCCATTGCCGATCTGTTGCCGGAAGGGGCGCGTGCGCGCCTGGCGCAAGTGGGCTGGGCGCCCGAGCGCAGCCAGGCCGCAAACCTGGATGAGGCTCTGGCGCAGGGCAGTACCTGGGTGACGGACGACTGGCGCCGGCTGGTCGAGGCGCCCGCGATCGACATCATCATCGAATGCACCGGCAATCCGGTCGCGGCGGTCGACCACATCCTGGCGGCGCTGGCCCAGGGCAAGCATGTCGTGAACGTGACGGTCGAGGCCGATGCCTTCTGCGGGCCGCTGCTGGCGCAGCGCGCCGCGCAGGCGGGGCGCGTGTATTCGCTCGCGTTTGGCGATCAGCCGGCCCTGATCTGCGATCTGGTGGACTGGGCCCGCACCTGCGGTTTCCCCGTGGTGGCGGCGGGGCGTGGCCATAAATGGCTGCCGCATTTCAGCGCGTCCACGCCGGAAACGGTCTGGGCCTATTACGGCCTGACGCCTGAACAGGCGCGTCGCGGCGGCCTGAACCCGAAAATGTTCAACAGCTTTCTGGACGGCTCCAAGCCCGCCATCGAAAGCGCGGCCGTGGCCAATGCCACCGGCCTGGGCGTGCCTTCGGACGGCCTGCGCTACCCGCCGGCCAGCATCCGCGACATCCCCTTCGTCTGCCGTCCCATCGAGGAAGGGGGCGTGCTCGAGCGCAAGGGCATGGTGGAAGTGATTTCCTCGCTGGAACCCGATGGGCGCAGCGTGGATTACGACATCCGCATGGGCGTCTGGGTCACGGTGGAAGGCGAAACCGAATACGTGCGCAATTGCTTCGAGGAGTACAACGCCCAGACCGATCCGTCCGGGCGCTACTTCACCCTGTACAAGCGCTGGCACCTCATCGGCCTGGAAGTCGGCATGTCCGTGGCCAGCGTCGCCTTGCGTGGCGAGGCCACTGGCGTGGCCCAGGGCTGGCACGCCGACGTGGTGGCCACGGCCAAGCGCGATCTGCGGCCTGGCGACATGCTGGACGGCGAAGGCGGTTACACGGTCTGGGGTAAGCTGCTCCCGGCGCAGCGCTCGCGCGCGATGGGCGGCCTGCCGCTGGGCCTGGCGCACGACGTGCGCGTGCTGCGGCCCGTATCCAAGGGCCAGTGCCTGAGCTGGGACGATGTGGCTCTGGATGAGAGCCTGCCGGCCTGCCGCCTGCGCCGCGAGATGGAGGCGGCACCGGATCAGTCGGCCTGAGCGGTGTTGTGCGTGTGCAGGTCGGCGTAAAAGCAGTAGCGGTTGCGTCCACCATGCTTGGCGGCATACATGGCGTGGTCGGCCTGGCGCAGCAGCACTTCGGGCCGGGTCGCATCGCTTGGGTAAATGCTCACGCCGATGCTGGCCGAGACCGTCACGCTGTGGCCCGCGAGCGTATACGGCTTGGCCATCAGGACGAGTATTTTTTCGCAAATGGTGACGAGATCGCTTTTCTGCCCGAAACCCTGGATGATGAGGGTGAACTCGTCCCCGGCCAGGCGCGCGAGCGTATCCTGATAGCGGATGGCGTTGCGCAGGCGCTGGGCCACGTGCTGCAGCAGCAGATCGCCCAAGGCGTGGCCGTGCGCATCGTTGACCTCCTTGAAGCGATCCAGGTCGATGAAGATGAGCGCGAAGCGGGCGTTGTGGGCCTGGGCGTGCGCGACGCTGAACACCAGCGTATCGTTGAACATCTTTCGATTGGGCAGCTCGGTGAGGGGATCGAAATGGGCCTGGCGCCAGATCGATGCCTCGCGGCGCCGTTGTTCGGTGACGTCGGAGAGCAGGCCAACATAGCTGCTGATACTGCCATCGGGGCGGTAGGTCGCGTTGAGCGTCAGCTGGCCGATGAAGGCATCGCCCGATTTGGTTTGCGCTTGCAGATCCCCGCGCCAGTGCCCCTGTGTCAGCAAGGTCGGCCAGGCGGTTTCCAGGAAGTGCTTCTTGCCTGAATCGCGGCACAGCGCGTGCAATTCCCGGCCGATGATGTCGGTGCGCTCATGCCCGGTGATGGCGGTGAACGAGGGGTTGATGTCCTGCACTCGGCCGCGGGGGTCGATGAGGATCATGGCTTCGACGCTGTGCTCGTAGACTTGCGCGGCGCGCCGGGCCGCCGCCTCGGTTCGTTTGCGCTCGCTGATATCGACGAGGATGCCGACCACGGCCTTGCGCCCGCTCAGCGTCGTGAGCGAGCCGAACCATTCGATGTCGATGATGCGCCCGTCCTTGCGGCGCGCCTGCCATTCGCGGTGCAGGTGCTGCGCCGGGTCTTCGGGATGCACGTGCAGCAACCTGCGAATGTCTTCGGTGTTGCCCTCGTGGAGGACGTCATCGAGGCGCAGCGCGACCAGTTCGGCCTGCGTGCGACCCAGGATGCGCGCCAGCTGGGCATTGGCATAGGTGAACCGCAGCTGGGCATCGAGCACGAAGATGCCGATCAGGCTGTTTTGCGCCAGCCCTGTGAACAGGCGGGTGCTGTGTTCCAGCGCGCGATGTTCCTTGCCCAGGCGCTGCAGCAGGGATTCGATGCCGGCCGCCAGGTCATTCAGGGTATGGCCCAGCAGGCCCAGCTCGTCGGCTGCGCGCATGTGCGTGCGCGCGGCATAATTGCCGCCGGCCAGCTCGCGGCTTTGCCAGGTGAGGCTGTTGAGCGGGCGGATGACGAACCAGCGGAAGACGAGACCACCCAGGAGCAGCAGCAACAGATCCAGTACGAACAGGATCAGGATGCCGGCGTTGGCCCGCGCCTGGATGTGTTCGGCGTCATGCGTGAGCGCGTCGATCAGGGTTTCGGTGCGCACCAGCAGCTCGGTGCCGTTCGCGAGCAGGGCCCCGGCATCGCCGCTCTCTTCCATGCGCATGATGCTGGCCAGATGCGTTTCCTGGGCGCGCTCGATGTTGTCGAGCAGGGCAAAATAGCGTGGGTGCAGCGCGGGCACGGTCAGGCCGAAGGCGGTGCCGCCCTTGCGCAGTACGTGCGCGCTGAGCATGAAGCGATAGTGCAGGGTTTCCAGGACACTGGCACCAGCGGGTTCCGGCAGCGTTTGCGCGACCAAGGCCCGCACCCCCATGCGCTGGCTGAGCACGCGCAGCTTGCCCGCCAGGTTGATGGTGGCGGCGATGTTGCGCGTATCGTGCAGCAGCCACTGGATCACCAGCACGTTGCCCAGGGCGAGACTGCCGATGAGGATCGCCGACAGCATGGCCTTGCGCGTGAGCGTTTTCGGTAAGAGGCGATGCATGGCCGGCGAATCGCCTCCATTTGGACAGATAATGTTCAGTTACGGCAATTTATCTTGAGAATTAAACATTTGCCTAGTTATTCAGACCGGCTGGCGCGCCTTGCACTCGCGCGCCTCGATTTCCTGCGCCGACAACGGCCGGTCATACCAATAACCCTGGCCATAGTCGCAGCCGGCCCGCGTCAGCAATTCGTGCTGCTGACGCGTCTCGACCCCTTCCGCCACGATGGTCATGCCCATGGCATGGGCCATGTGTATCATGCCCTGGCACAGGGACAAATCCTGCGTGCTGGTGGTGATATTCTGAATGAAGCTGCGATCGATCTTGAGGGTGTCGATGTCGAACCGTTTCAGATATGAGATGGAGGAATAGCCGGTGCCGAAATCGTCCAGGGCCAGGCGCATGCCCGAAGCCTGCACGGCGCGCAGGTTGCGGCGGAAATCCGGATCCGTCTCCATCAGCAGGCCCTCGGTAATTTCCAGGGTGAGTGCCTCCAGCGGCAGACCGGCGTCGCGAAGCGCCTGTTCCCATTGTGCCACATCCAGTCCGCCGGGCAGCAACTGGACCGGCGAGACGTTGACGCTGATCTCGAGCCGCGGATCGTATTGCGCGCGCCAGCGGGCCAGCTGCGCCGTGGCGGTCTCGAACACCCATTGTCCGATGGGGTTGATGAGGCCCGTCTGCTCGGCCAGGGGAATGAAGGCCTTCGGCGAGACCAGCCCGCGCTCGGGATGCGCCCAGCGCACCAGCGCTTCGAAGCGCGCGATACGGCCGCTGCGCAGTGCGATGATGGGCTGGTAGTACAGTCGAAATTGCGCATTGCTCAGTGCCGCGTGCAGATCTTGGATCAGATCGCGCCGCTCGCGCACGTCGTCCAGCATGCCGCTGGAAAACACGTGATACTGGTTGCGCCCTTTGCTCTTGGCGGCATACATGGCGATATCCGCGTGGCGCAGCAGGCTGTCATCGTCCTCGCCGTGATCGGGGAACAGGCTCACGCCGATGCTCACCGTGACGCGCAGGATATCGTCCCCCACGTGATAGGGCTGACCCAGTGCGTGGAGGATATTCCGGCAGATGATGTCCAGGTTGCCGTGATCCCCGAGCTCGCGGATAATGACGGTGAACTCGTCGCCTCCCATGCGCGCGACGGCATCCCTGTCGTGCACACTCGCCCTGAGGCGCTGGGCGACGTGCTTGAGCAGGGTGTCGCCCATGTCGTGGCCATAGGTATCGTTGATGGCCTTGAACAAATCCAGGTCGAGGAACAGCAGGGCAAGCCGTTTGCCGCTCCCATGCGACAGCCGGATACTGTGCTGCAGGGCGTCCTGGAACATCTTGCGGTTGGGCAGCTGGGTCAGGTAATCGAAATGGGCCTGATGCCAGATGGCGGCCTCGTCCTGGCGGCGGCGCGTCACATCCGAAAACAGGCCCACATAGGCTTCGACGCTGCCGTCGGGCCCGCGCAAGGCGTTGATGCTGAGGTGTTCGATATATTCTTCGCCGTTCTTGCGGCGGTTGTGGATGTCGCCGCGCCAGTGCCCATGCTCGAGCAGGCTGTGCCACAGTGCGGCGTAGAAGGCCTTGTCGTGGCGGCCCGAACTGAGCCGGCTGACCTTCTGCCCGATGATGTCGGCGCGCGTGTAACCGGTGACCGCGGTGAATGCGGGGTTGATATCGAGCACCCTGGCCTCGGGCGTGGCGATCACCATGGCCTCGCTGGTGTGTTTGTAGACGAGTGCCGCGCGTCGCGACAGGGCTTCGCTGCGCTTGCGCTCGGTGATGTCCAGCAGGATGCCGATGATGACGCGCTGGCCTTCGACATCGGTGCTGGAGCCGAACACTTCGATATCGATCAGATGGCCGTCCTTGTGGCGCAGGCTCGATTCATAATGCGAATCGAGGCTGGGATTTTCCAGGCGCGCTTCGATGGAGCGCCTGACCGCAACGAAGGCCTTGGGGGGAAACAGGCGTTCGAGCGGGTAGCCTTGTGACAGGATGTGCGGGTCATGGCCCGTGATCCGGCCGAACACGGCGTTGGCATAGGTGATGCGCAGCTTCTTGTCCAAGGTGTAGATGGCGGCCAGCGTGTTTTTTGTGAGGCCGTCGAACAAGGCCTTGGCCTGTGCGAGCGCGCGGTGTTCGTTGCGCAGATGCGCCAGCAGACGGGCCATGTGCGCGGACGAATCGTTCAGCACCTGGCCCAGGGCCGCCAGCTCATCCCCGCCCTGAATGCGCGAGCGCGCCGCATAGTTGCCGGCGGCTTGCTCGCGACCCTGCCACGCCAGGCTCTGGATGGGACACAGCAGCCTGCGACGAAACACCAGGAAACCCAGGCCCAGTACCAGCAGATCGAGCAGGAACAGCAGATAGGCGCCCCTGAGCGCGCTGGCGTGCAGTTGCTCCGCTTCCAGGGTCAGCGCATCCATCAAGGCCTCGGTGTGGCGCAGCAAATGCTGGCTTTCCTGCAATGCCCGGTCAATGCCGGCGCTATCGTGCATGTGCGACAACGCGGCGCCATAGGCCATGCGCGCATGCGCAATGCCTTCCAGCAGCGTACGATGGCGCGCCGGCAGGGCAGGAATGGTCAGGCCCAACGCTGTGCCGCCATCGCGCAGGATGCGCCAGGCATCATCCAGGCGCGCGCGCAGCGGCGCGATGGTGTCCACCGTGCCGTCGCGCGTGGGATCGGCATGCCGGGCCAGCGCCTCCATGCCGATGCGCTGGCTCAGCATGCGCATCTTGCCGGCCACGTTCAACGTGCTGGCCACCGCGTCGGATTCGTGATGCAGCCAGCGCAGGACGAGGATGTTGCCGACCGCCAGCAGGACAATGAGCACGGCGGCCAGCGCCGCTTTCTGTCTCAGTGTGGCAGGTACTATGCGGCGCATGGTAATGGCATTGAATAGCGGGACGGATCAGGCTTCGAAGTACAAATCCAGCTGGCAGCGGCCATCGCGCTCGGCGGTCTGCATGCGCCTGGCCAGGCGGCTCACCAGATAGCTGGACAGGCGCGCCGCCGCCCGGGGATCATCCAGCATTTCGTCGGGCGAGGGCGGTGCGTCGGGCGGTTGGGGCAACGAAAGGCCCTGGTATAGAAAGCGCACCCGCAGGGCATAGTCGTCAAAACGGGTCTGCACCTCGAGCGCGGGCGGGGCGGCCAGGATGTGCTCGCTTTGCGCCAGCAGGTCGAAGGCTTCCCACACGGTCTGGCTGGCGCGCATGACGGAGTCGCGGCGCGCGCCCCACAGCCGCCCCTGCTCCTGCATGAACGCCATCAGGTCTTCGGAAGTCGTGGCGGCGACGGTGAAGCGCCGATGGGCGCGCGAGGCGGCGCCGAAGCGGAACACCAGCATCAGCATCAGCGCCAGCAGCACGCCGGAGCTGCTGCCCGCCGCATGCAGGAAGCCCGCAAAGGCCGGCATCGTGGTTTCCAGCCCCTGGACGAAATAGGGGTTGGCCACGCCCACCATCAGGCCCAGGCCGATGGCCATGGCGCGGCGTTCGTCCAGCATGCGCGACGCAATCAGGCGCAGGCCCGTCATGATCAGCACGGCCGCCAGATAGATGAGCAGGCCCGCGATCACGGGCGCGGGCACCAGCACCCACAGCACGATCAGCTTGGAGCACAAGGCCATGATGACGAGCGCGCCCGCGACCCAGTAGCCGAGCTGGCGACTGGCGCAGCCCGCGGCCGTCGTCAGGCCCACCGCACCGCCGCTGGCGTATTGCGGGATGGCGTGGACGAAAGAGCCCAGCATGGCGCACAGGCCCTCGGCGCGGATGCCGCGGGCGTAGGCGCGCAGATCGGGGATGTGCCACTCCGGATCCAGAGCGCGCTGGGCCACCGTCTGCGTGCCCAGGGAGGCGAGCGACAGCGACAGGCCCATGAGAACGTACAGGCCGATCATGTCGACGTCGAAGGCCCAGGAAATATGGCCGACTTCCGGGATGCGCAGCCAGGGCGTGCGCGCCACGGCGTCCAGCGTTTCACCCGAGATCATGCCCAGCAGGGCCGCCAGCAGGGTGCCGAAAGCCAGGCCGAACAGGGTGGAAAAGGCCTTGAACCGCTTGCTGACCCAGATGCTGCAAAAGACCAGCACCCCCAGCGTGGCGCCGGCGACCGTCAGATCATTCATGTCGGTGGCCGTGCGGCTCATGTTGAACAGCGCTTCGATGCCGACCTTGCCCGTGCTGACCCCCGTGAGCATGACGGCAAGCCCCGCCACTTCCACCGTGAAGATGTTGCGCAATTGCAGCAGCACGCCGCTGAGCAGCATTTGCGTCAGGCCGGCCACGAACACCATGCCATAAGCCAGCGCCGGGCCGCCCTTGGCGCCGGCCACCATCATGATGGCCAGCACGGACGGCGTGGCCTGCATGGGGTAGTAATAGCCTGAGCCCAGGCCCCAGCGCCCCGTGATCTGCAGAAGGATGCACAATGCGCCCATCAGCAGGGTGGCGCTGGCCATGTCCAGGTAGCCGCCGCCGTCCATGGGCGACAGCGGGCTGCTCGCGAACAGACTGGGGACCACCAGCAGGGCGCCCAGGTAGGCCAGCTGCTGCACCGACAGGCTCAGGGCGGCGGGAATGGGCAGTCGGTCGTTGAGCCAGAAGACGAGAGTGTCCGGCCGTCGTTTCATTCGTCTGGACTCCATTCTTGTTCGCGAGGCACAAGCCTTGAATTATAAAGGCAGCCTGAAGCACGCGTCGCAGCGCATGGTCTTGCCCATCGGGGATAATGAAGTATTCATTCTCTTGCCGGGTCAGTGAGGCCATGGACAAAAAACGACAGTTCAATCTCTGGTACTGGGTCGGTGCGCTGCTGGCCATGATGGTCTTCCAGTACTTTTTTACCGCCACCACGCAAATCGTCGAAATCCCGTACAGCCAGTTCCAGACCTACCTGGAAGAAGGGCGGATCACCGAGGTCGCGGTTTCGGATCGCTTCATCCAGGGCCGCTTCAGCCAGCCCGTCGATGGCCGCTCGCGTTTTGTGACCACGCGCGTCGATCCCGACCTGGCGCTCGCCCTGCAGGCCCATGGCGCGGTGGTGACCGGGCAGATCGAAAGCACGCTGCTGCGCGATGTGCTGTCCTGGATCGTGCCGGGCGCGCTGTTCATCGGCCTTTGGCTGTTCATCCTGCGCCGTGCGGGCAGCGCCGGCCTGGGCGGCAGCCTGATGCAGATCGGCAAGTCCAAGGCCAAGGTGTACGTGCAGTCCGACACCGGCGTCACCTTCGATGACGTGGCCGGCGTGGACGAGGCCAAGGAAGAATTGCAGGAAATCATCGACTTCCTCAAGGATCCCGATGAATACGGCCGGCTGGGCGGGCGCATGCCCAAAGGCATATTGCTGGTGGGCCCGCCCGGTACGGGCAAGACCCTGCTCGCGCGCGCCGTGGCCGGCGAGGCCGGTGTCCCCTTTTTCTCCATCTCGGGTTCGGAATTCGTGGAGATGTTCGTGGGCGTGGGCGCGGCACGCGTGCGCGACCTGTTCGAGCAGGCGCGCGCCAAGGCACCCGCGATCATTTTCATCGACGAACTCGACGCCCTGGGTCGGGCACGGGGCATCGGGCCCATCATGGGGGGGCACGATGAAAAGGAACAGACCCTGAACCAACTGCTCGCCGAGCTCGACGGTTTCGACCCCACGGGCGGCATCGTCCTGCTGGCCGCCACCAACCGGCCCGAGATACTCGACCCTGCCTTGCTGCGCGCCGGGCGCTTCGATCGCCAGGTGCTGGTCGACCGGCCCGACCGCAGCGGCCGGGTGCAAATCCTGGGCGTGCACCTGAAGAAGGCCCGGCTTGCGCCGGATGTCTCGCCCGAGCTGATCGCTTCCTTGACACCGGGCTTTACCGGGGCCGACATTGCCAACCTGGTCAACGAGGCCACCTTGCTGGCCACGCGACGCAAGGCCGATGCCGTCACCATGGCCGACTTTACCCACGCCATCGAGCGCATCGTGGCCGGGCTGGAAAAGCGCAACCGCCTCATCAACCCCAAAGAGCGCGAAATCGTCGCCTACCATGAAATGGGCCATGCCCTGGTGGCCCTGAGCCTGCCCGGCAGCGACGCCATCCACAAGGTCTCCATCATCCCGCGCGGCGTGGGCGCGCTGGGCTACACCATCCAGCGCCCGACCGAAGACCGATTTCTCATGACGCGCGAAGAGCTGGAAAACAAGATGGCCATATTGCTGGGCGGGCGTGCGGCCGAACACGTCGTCTTTGGCCATTTGTCCACCGGCGCCGCCGATGACCTGGTCAAAGTGACGGACATCGCCCGCGCCATGGTCACCCGCTACGGCATGAGCGAGCGGCTGGGCCACGTCTCCCTGGAGCGCGAACAATCCGCATTCCTGGGGGGCGGGCTACCCGCCTACCCGGATCTGCAAGGGCGTGCCTACTCCGAAGAAACGGCTGGCGCGATCGATCGGGAAATCCGGCGCATCGTGGATGACACCTTTGCGCGCACCGTCGCCTTGCTGGAGCAGCGCCGCGATCTGCTCGCCCGCGGGGCCGGCTTGCTGCTCGAGAAGGAAACTCTGAGCCAGGCTGAGCTGGCTGCGCTGCTGGATGGGGGGCTGCCGGTGGCCGAGCCTAGGCATGGCCCGGCTCGTGAAACACCTTGATGCCTGGCCGTGGCTTTTGCGCCGCTTGCCAAAGTTGACATCCTCCCCTCCCTAAAGGAGGAAGGGGATTCCTACCGTGTTCAGCCCGGATGGACTGACTCACCTCGGCGGGTTCCTGCTGCTGGCGACATTGCCGCATCGCTCACTTCACAGGCGAACCGGGCGTGTCCCGCCC